>Ga0116204_1000136_pt1 | contig 36186 bp, 18 predicted proteins | sample LakKivwa52mmetaG_FD_94481 | JGI IMG/M metagenome (GOLD analysis project Ga0116204, IMG submission 94481) | Anoxic lake water microbial communities from Lake Kivu, Rwanda to study Microbial Dark Matter (Phase II) - Lake Kivu water 52m metaG | ecosystem: Environmental > Aquatic > Freshwater > Lake... | reverse complement strand
AATACGCAAAAGACAAATGGGAACAATTCTGGAAAGAGAAACTGGGTATCAAAGGTTATTTCAACATTCAGATCCAAACCGTCGAAATCAACCTTTGCCCCAACTTTTGAACGTTACCAAACCATTCGGCATTGCCTTGTCTATCTCTTCGCACAGACCATCAATCTCCCTGAACAGGTCATGAGGGCTTTTTTACTCGACTGGCTATCATTCATGGCAATCTCCTTCCGTCGCCTAACGAAGAAATAACCCGTCGGGCCACGCGGTGTGACTGCTTGCCCCGACGTAATTTCCGGTCGGGTTGATTGGCATGTTCGCTGTTTTTTCTATTATTTTTTGTATGCTATGGGTCAAATTTCTTTACCTGAATGCCTTTCATTATTTTGTAATGTTTATCGTTTGCAGTGAGAATGGGGAATCCATATGCATTTGCCGTGGCTCCGATCAAAGCATCGGCCAGTTGCACAGAATGGCTAAGAAAATGTTGTTCTACATAGAACATGGCTTTAGATGATACTTCTTCGGATATATATAAGATTTGCACATTCCATCCATGGAAAGCTTTACGAAGATTGTTCAACTCAATTCTGTTTCTCATCCCTTGGACGAGCTCTATGTAAGTCACAACAGAAATAAAAAAAGGGGGGGAATTTTCAATGATCTCATATGCCTTTTCATTCCCTCTCATATACCAAACGAGAACGTCAGTATCGATAATCATTTAGATTCTTCCTTTTCTTAAATTTCTTACATAATCATCTGCATTCCCGATTGCGTCGTTATCCTTCCATATGCCGAACAACTCATTTTCCCCAGCCTTATTCTTTTGTTCTTGGTAAGGAACTAGTTTAGCACAAGGTTTTCCGCGAAAGGTAATGACGACCTCTTCGCCCCTGTTAACCGAGTCAATCAGGTCTTTTGAATGAAATCTTAGGTCTTTTGCGGTTGCTTTCATAATCGCCCCTCTCGTTTAGTTTACATTTGGTAGTATAAACTATGCTGAAGGTTTTGTCAAGGCCGATTTTCTGAACAGTACCACCGCTTGGATTATTGATATTTTTTCAGCGAACGACGCTGCGGATCAGCGGCTGACGTACACGCGAGCGTGCTCGCGGGGACGGCGGTCCGCTGCAGCCGCTTGATGGCCTGGCGCGTAAGCGCCGGGACAGAAAGCGGATGGCAATACGCAGCGTCGATGGCTCGGCGCGTAGCGTCCGAGCCATCAATGTTTATATGGATCGGTATAAAAACCCAAACACCACAATATTTGCCATATAAGACGCCTACAGAAATTATGATTTTTCGGCCATAAACATCATTATATCTGATATTTGCGCATGTACATTGTTTTTATCATGGCGTCTTATATGGATCGGCATAAAATCCTCCTGATTATGTCAAAGCGTATCTACCGGACTGCGTACACCGGTCGGCCCGCGGTTGAGAACATGGGTGTAGGAAGAGCCTCGGTTTGGGGCGAGCCAACGCATCAGTGGTAAGAGATCCCTCGGCCTTCCCGTGCGGTGGTATGGTCTTACTGACGGTAGCTATTTTGAGCGGCGCTCTCGTTCCGGTCATTCCTTTGCCCCAAAACATGTTTGAAACATTCGGAAGGAACCTGAGATTCTGCGAACCTGCGACGTCGGGAATGAGAAACAATCAACCGAAAAGCGTGAATATTTTTACAATCTTAATGACAGTTTGTCAATCACTTTTTCAAGACCACTTTTTCAAGGCCTGATTTATTTGACCGGGAGCGCGATCCGGAAGCCCCACCCTATGGGCGAGAAGCTTCACTTATGTGATTGAGGTCGGGGGAGGATTGATGCCGTATTCCTTCAATTTGTTCTGGAGGGTGCGGCGGTTGATGCCGAGGATCTCCGAGGCCCTGGTGCGGTGGCCGCCTGTCTCGGCGAGCGTTTTGACAATCAGTTGCCTCTCCATCGCTTCCAGGCTGATCCCGTAAGGGATTGCGAAACCGCCCTTTTCTTCTTCCCCGGACAGCATCTGGATCTGTGGGGGGAAATCGATGGGAGTGATCATCTCCTCCTTCGTCATAATCACCGCCCGTTCGATGCTGTTTTCCAGTTCCCGGATGTTTCCCGGCCAGTCGTAGCGGACGAGCAGATCCAGCGCCTTCCCCGATATGCCTTTCAGGGGTTTCCGGTTCTTTTCGCGGAAGATCGCCAGGAAATGGTCAGCCAGGGGAGGAATGTCTTCCTTCCGTTCGCGGAGCGGCGGCATCGTGATGGGAACGACGTTGAGGCGGTAATAGAGATCCTCACGAAAACGGCCATCCCTGACCTCTTTTGCCAGATCCTTGTTTGTGGCGGCGATCACCCGGATATCCACTTTGATCGTCCTGGCGCTCCCGATCGGCTCGAACTCCTTTTCCTGGAGGACGCGCAGAAGCTTCGTCTGAATCGCCGGACTCATCTCCCCCACTTCGTCGAGGAAGATCGTCCCCCGATGGGCGAGCTGAAACCTTCCCTCGCGGCGGGAAACCGCACCGGTGAAGGCGCCCTTCTCGTGCCCGAAAAGTTCGCTCTCCAAAAGCGTCTCCGGAAGGGCGGCGCAGGAGACCTTGATAAACGGCTGCCCGGCGCGGGGGCTGTTGTGATGGATGGCGTTGGCCGCCACCTCTTTCCCCGTCCCGCTTTCCCCCATGATGAGCACCGTGGCGTCGGAGGGCGCCACCATGGCCAGCGTGTCGAGAAGGATTTTCATCTTCCCGCTCCGGCCGATGATCCGGGAAAAATCGAAACGGTCGCCCAGGCGCTCCTTGAGAGTGAGGTTCTCCGCGCGGAGATGATAATGCTCCAGGGCCTTCTCGATCAGGATCTTTACTTCCTCGATGTCGAGGGGCTTCGTCATATAATCGAAGGCCCCCGCCTTGAGCGCTTCCACGGCGGTTTTTACCGAGGCGTAGGCCGTCATGATCAGAACGGGCACGAGAGGGCTGATTTTCCGGATCTCGCTCAGCGCCTCGATCCCGTCCATGTTCGTCATCCGGATGTCCAGGAGGATAATGTCAAAGGCCTCTTTCTCCACGGCCCGTATGGCTTCCGTGCCGTCGGCCGCTTCCGTCACCCGGTAACCTTCCTCCGTCAGGACTGCCCGGAGCATGATCCGATGGCTCTCTTCGTCGTCCACGACAAGAATTTTCGGTTTTTCATTCATATGATTCCCTCTCCATCCAGGGGCAGGCGCATCCGAAAAACCGTCCCCTTTCCCGGCCGGCTCTCCACCCGGATGTCCCCCCGGTGACTTTCGACGATCTGGTGGGCTATCGCCAAGCCCAGACCGGTTCCCTTCCTCTTCCTGCTGAAGAACGGCTCAAATACCTTCTCCAGGTCGCCCTCCGGAATCCCGGTCCCCGTATCGGCAACGGATGCCTCGACCGCCGGCGGAGGGCCGCAACGACGAAGGCCGATGCGGATCTCCCCGCCCGGTTCCATCGATTCGAGGGCATTGAGCAGGAGGTTGATAAAGACCTGGGATATCCGGTCCCGGTCCACCGAGACCGCAGGCAGATTGGGCTCATACTCCTTCAACACCGCCACCTTTCGGATCTCAAGATCGGGGGTCAGGAGTTTCAATGCCTGATCGGCGATCGTCTCCAGCGACTGCGGCTCCCGGCGGGGCTCTTTCGATCCGGCAAAGTCCAGGAGGTCGGTGATCACGCGGTTGAGCCGATCGACCTCCTTGACCATGACCGAGGCATATCCCTGTTCCTCGTCGTGCCCGCTGAAGCGCTTCACGAAATACTGGGCAAATCCTTTGATGGAACTCAAGGGATTGCGGATCTCATGCGCCACGCCGGCGGCCAGCCGTCCGAGCGAGGCCAGGCGTTCGCTGCGGTGCACCTTTTCCTGAAGATCGCGTATCTCCCGCAGGTCTTTGATGAGGAGCACCGACCCCATCTCCTCTCCCTTCTCGTCCCGAAGCGGCGCCGCACTGAGGCTGAGGGGAATCCTGCCGTTCTTATCCTGATGGATATCCATCTCCCTGTCCCGCACCGGCGACTGCCCCTCCATGGAGCCAAGAATCCGACCGATCCCTTCGCCCAGGACAGAGGTGATTGTCTTTCCTTCCAGGCGCTCCCGGCCGGCGCCGAGGATTTCTGCAGCCTGCCGGTTCAGTGTGACGATCTTCCCTTCCCGGTCGATCGATATCACCCCATCGGCCATGCTCTCCACCACGTTCTCGGTGTAGGACTTCATCCGGTCAAGGGTGCGGTCCACCAGGTAGTAGTTCTGAACGATGAAAATGAAGTAAAGCGCCCCGGTCCCCAGCGCCACAAGGATCGCCGCCATCAGCAGGTTGTGGTGTCTGTCCTCTCTGCGGGCCGTTTCAAAGGTCGCCAGCCGGAGGCTCAGGGCGATCGTCTTGTCTTCGGCCCACCGGCGCAGCGGTCCCTCCTGCAGCGCCGATTTTTCATTGGGCTCGCGACGCAGAGGACGCGGCATCTGGTATGAAAAGGGACGGAAGGGCTGGATGACCTCGAAGGCCTGCGCCCCGTCCGGCTGCTCTCGGTAACGCGTGACCATCCCCCTTTCCCGGAGCAGGAGCTGGAGGGACGGGATTCCCCTGATTTTCTCCGGGGCCTGATCCGCCGGGCGGCTCGTCGCCGTGATGTTCCCCTCTTTATCAAATATGGTAATGGTTGCGACTTCCGGCTCGCGGGAAACCTCTTCCACCAGTTTCTGCAGACGCCGGACATCGGGCGGGGTTGAAGGAGAGTCGGCGCGGACGCCCGCCTCGATGGCCCGGATGATCACCTGACCTTCCCTGAGGAGGGACTCTTCCATTCGCCCCTTCTCTCTGCTCATGTTTCGGTAAGTGGAAAAGGCGATGACCAGAAGGAGGGTCAGCACGGCGGCCACGATGGTCCAGGCGGGAAAGTAAAGAGATTTGTAAGTTTTGCCCGATTTCATATCCCCGCGCCGCGCTCGAAATTCTCCTCGCGGGTGTGCGCCTGGGTGATCCGGCTCCCGGGCGGTACGCTGTGGACCAGCCAGACATTCCCACCGATCACCGAGCCCCGCCCGATCGTCACCCGGCCAAGGATCGTCGCGCCGGAGTAGACGGTCACATCGTCCTCGACGATCGGATGCCGGTCGATCCCCCGGACAGGGTTCCCCTCTTCATCCAACTGAAAGCTCTTCGCCCCGAGCGTGACCCCCTGGTAGAGGCGGACCCGGCTGCCGATGATGCAGGTTTCCCCGATGACCACACCGGTGCCGTGATCGATGAAGAAACGCTCCCCGATCACCGCGCCGGGGTTGATATCGATCCCCGTCGCACTGTGGGCCGCCTCGGTGATGATCCGGGGGATGATGGGCACGCCGAGAAGGCGCAGTTCATGGGCCAGCCGGTAATTCGTGATCGCCGCAAGTCCCGGGTAGCAGAAGATCACCTCGTCCTGGTTTGCCGCCGCGGGGTCGCCCTCGTAAGCGGCCTGGACATCCAGGGCGAGCAGCCGCTGCACTTTCGGCAGCCCCTTGAGGAATTCTCCGGTCAGTTCGCGCGCCCTTTGATCGCAGAAGGGCAGACACTCCGGCCCTTCTTCACAGGAGAAACAGAGCCCCCTTTTGATCTGCTCCTGAAGATCACGCCGGATATGGTCCAGCGTCGAGCCGACATGGAACCGTAAGCTCTCCGCCTTGAGCTCGGAGAAGCCGAAGTACCCCGGGAAAAGAACGGAGCGGAGAGACTCGATGGTCCCGCCGATCACCTGTCGGGACGGCAGCTCCTGCTCCTGCCACCGCTTCTTCAATCCGGCGGTGGAACCGTTCTTCAGGCGGCAGAGGGCTTCCACCAATCCCGAAAAATCGTCTTCTGGAGTCTTTCCGGTCAAATGGACCGGTTTCTTATCCGCGGTTTTCATCATCCCCTCATCTCTCTTCTTTAATTATTTCTACCGGGTCTCCGTCGCCGATCCTCCCGCCCCGGATCACCCGGGAAAAGACCCCCTCTTTCGGCATGATGCAGGCGCCCACCGCTTTGAAGATGGCGCAGCCGCTGTGGCAGGTCTTTCCGATCTGACTGATTTCGAGAATCACTTCCCCTCCGACCAGGAGCCGCGTCCCGACGGGCAGGGAAAACAGCTCCATCCCCTCAATCGTCAGGTTCTCGGCAAAATCGCCAGGATTGAGCGCAAGACCCAGGGTCTTCATCTTGGCGATGCTCTCCACAGTGAGAAGGCTCACTTGCCGGGCGATGCCCTGTGCCGCGTGCGCATCTTCCTTCATACCATAATTTTCGATGAAAAACCCTTCCCCGCAAGGTTCCTTCCGGGTGCCCGTCTGCTCACTCCGGCAGACGGCGATGATTGTCCCTTTCATGGCCTTAATCCTCTTTCTTTGAATTTTCCTCATTTCCGTCCTTCGCGGATGCCTTATCCCTCACATCGGCCGGCCGCCGCGGGACATCGATCCGTTCCTCTCCGGCGTAGACATTCATCCCGCCCCCTCGGACGTAACCGATCAGGGTGATCCCCAGTTCCCGTGCGAGATCGACCCCCATGTCCGTCGGCGCCGATTTGGAAATCAAAACGGGGATGCCGCTCCCTGCCGTCTTGAAGAGGATCTCCGAGGAGATCCTTCCGCTCGTGATCAGAATCCGGTCGGAAACGGAAATACCCTCTAAAAGGCAACGGCCGAGGACCTTGTCGACGGCGTTGTGCCTCCCGATATCCTCCGCAAAGACCAGGATCTTCCTGGCGTCGCAGAGGGCCGCACTGTGGACCCCCCGGGTGGTCCGGTAGAGCTCGGAGGCGCTCTGAAATCCCTTGCTCAAGGCCAGCACATCCGCCGGGGCCACCCGCAGATCCGACCGGACTTTCTTTTTGCGATCCAGGTCGGCGTAGCTGTAAAAGGCCATCCCCCTCCCGCAGCCGGTGGTCAGGACCCGCTTCATAAAGAGCTTGCCATCCTGTGTCTTGTCCGTTGCCGTGCGGATCCGGATGATCCCCCGCTCGTCGTCGAGAGTCAGCCCCGTGACCTCCTCCTTCCCCTTGATGATCCCTTCGGAAAAGAGGAACCCGATGGCCAGGGCTTCCAGACCGCCGGGGGAACAGAGGACCGTGACAAGCTGTTCGCCGTTGAGCATGATCGTCAGAGGAAACTCGCGGGCCGTCCACTCGGTCCTGATCTCGCTCCCCTCGCGATCGATGTGCAACGCCTCGACGCTCTTCCGGTTTTCCATACACGGACCTCCCTTCAGCGACCGACCTTCAGCATCGCCTCGATGCACCGCCTCGCGCGCGCGGCGACCGCGTCCGGCACCTCGATGGCATGCTCCATATCCTCGAGCGACCAGAGGATCTTCTCCAGGTTCGTCCGTTTCATGTTCGGACAGATGACGGATTCCGAGATCGGATGGAAGATCTTGCCCGGATTCTCCTTCTTCAATCGGTGGATGATCCCCGGCTCCGTCCCGACGATGATCTCCCGGGCCTCGGTTTCCCGGGCATAACGGCTCATCCCGCCGGTGGAGATCGTCATGTCGGCCAGCGCGGCGACTTCTGGGCGACACTCCGGATGGACCATCACGACGGCGCCCGGGTGGAGGGCCCGCGCGGCTGTGACATGCTCCGGCATAATCTTCGCGTGTGTGGGGCAGAACCCCGGCCAGGTGACGAATGCGTGCCCGGTCTTTCCGGCGACATAGGCAGCCAGATACCGGTCGGGGACAAAGATGATCTCTCCGGCATCCTTGAGAGCCTCCTCGACCATCCGGACGGCGTTTGCCGACGTGCAGCACAGATCGCACTCCGCCTTGACCTCGGCCGAGGTGTTCACATAGCAGAGGACCTTTGCCCCGGGATGTTCTGTTTTCAGAGCGCGGAGCTGCTCGGCCGTGATCATGTCCGCCATGGGGCAGCCGGCGTTCTTGTCCGGCAGGAGAACGGTCTTTCCCGGCGAGAGGATCTTGGCCGTCTCCGCCATGAAATGCACGCCGCAGAAGACGATGACCGCCGCGTCCGTCTGCGCGGCCTTGATGCTCAGATCCAGGGAATCGCCCACGAAATCGGCGATGTCGTGAACCTCGGGCAACTGGTAGTTATGGGCCAGGATGACCGCCTGGCGATGCTTCTTCAATCTTTGTATCTTATCGATGAGCTCCACGATATATCTCCTGAATTATCCCTCCGCCCAGAACCGTTCCATCGTCATACAGGACAACGGACTGTCCCGGAGAGACGGCCTCCTGAGGCTCCGCGAACCGGACCGTCAGGCGTTCTCCATTTTGTGAAATACGACATCTTGCCGCCCGGTGGGCGTAACGGATCTTGGCCCAGGCCTCCTCCGGGAAGGCATCGACCAGATAATTGACCTGACCCGCCGCCAGGCCTTCCGATAAAAGCTCCCTCTTCTCCCCCACGACCAGGCGGTTTCGTGCGGCGTCGATCGCCGTCACATAGAGAGGCGCCGGCGAAGCGATCCCGAGGCCGGTTCGCTGACCGATGGTGTAACAGGCGATCCCCCCGTGCCGCCCGATCACCCGCCCCCGGCGGTCCCCGATCCCACCCGGTTCCATCCCGACCCCCCGGCTCCGGAGAAATGCCCGATGGCCCTCGGCCGGAATGAAGCAGATATCCTGGCTCTCCGGCTTGTCGAAGAGGGGCAGGCCGGACCTCTGGGCGATGCCCCGCACCTCGTCCTTGGCGTATCCGGCCAATGGGAAAAGAACCTTCGCCAGCGCCCCCTTCGGCACCGCATGGAGAAAGTAGGTCTGGTCCTTCCGTCGGTCCTTCGGAATTTTCATCCGGTATAGGCCGTTTTTCTCCTCGATGGCGGCATAATGCCCTGTGGCTATGCCGTCAAAGCCCCAGGCCAGCGCCTTGGCCAGGAGCGAGCCGAACTTGATCCACCGGTTGCAGGCCACGCAGGGATTGGGGGTCCTCCCCCGGCAATACTCCTCGACAAAAGGCCGGATGACCTTCTCCTCCAGATCTGCGGCAAAGTCAACCACATAATGGCGGATCCCAAGCGCACGGCAAACGGTTCGCGCATCCTCGATCTCCTCGGGGCCGCAGCACTTCACCGGCCCCCCCGGGGCCGGGGCCACACCGAGGCACATGGTCAGTCCGACCACCTCATGGCCGCTCTCTTTAAGCAGCAGCGCCGCAACCGCGGAATCGACGCCGCCGCTCATGGCGACGGCCACCTTTTTCATCACACCTCTTCGCCTGATCTCAACATTATTTCAAATTCACTTTTTTCGCACAATTAAAAAATGTGTGCTTGGAAATCGAATCCCGGAAGCGCGCATTGGAGATTTTTCGGGCCCCCTGCCCCCGCAGCGCAGCGCCTCAGCGGGAAATTTGGGACAGCTCCCTATTTTTCATGAAAATAGGGAGCTGTCCCCATTTCCCATTTCCCGCGAGTTTCGTCTTTGCAGCGAAGCGAGGAGGCGCAGGGTCGAAAAATATCCAGCGCGCTGAGGGATCGAGTTTCCAAAGTTCTCCATCAGAGCGACCGCGGCGACAGGGACCTGAGCCGTCCGACGACCTGCGGCAGAGTCTCCAGCACCGTATCGATGTCGCTCTCCCTGGTATGCCGTCCCAGACTGAACCGGAGCGAACCGTGGGCAAACGCTTTCGGGAGACCGATCGCGGTGAGGACATGCGAGGCCTCCATGCTGGAGGATGAGCAAGCCGAACCGGTCGAAGCGGCGATCCCTAACATGTCGAGGCTGAGGATCAACCCCTCCCCTTCCACCGATGTCAGCGAAATGTTGATGTTGTTGGGGAGCCGCCGCGTAGGATGGCCGTTCAGGCGGATCCCATCGAGCCGGTCGAATGCACCACGGATAAAGCGGTCCCTCATGGCGGTCAGCCTCGCCGCCTCTTCGGCAAGCGACACCTCCGCCAGTTCCACCGCCTTCCCGAAACCGACGATACCCGGCACATTGAGCGTGGAGGACCGGCGGCCGTTTTCCTGCTCGCCGCCGTGCATGGAAGGGACAAGCCGCGTCCCCTTCCGGATGTACAGGAGCCCAATCCCTTTCGGTCCGTAGAGCTTGTGGCCCGAGGCGCTCAGAAGATCGCAATTGAGTTCATCCACCGTAAAAGGGAGATGGCCGAAGGTCTGAACGGCGTCCGTATGAAAGCAGACCCTCCTCTTTTTCGCGATCGCTCCGATCTCGGCGATGAACTGGATGGTCCCGATCTCATTGTTGGCGTGCATGACGGAAATGAGGATGGTTTTGTCCGTGATGGCGCCAGCCACGGCGGCCGGATCGATCAGGCCGTCCCCGTCCACGGGAAGGGTGGTCACCCTGAACCCCTCCTGCTCCAGAAACCTGCAGGTTTCCAGGACCGCATGGTGTTCGATGGCGGAGGTGATGATGTGGTCGCCCTTCTTCCGGTTCGCATAGGCCACCCCCTTGATCGCCAAATTGTCGCTCTCCGTGCCGCCGCTGGTGAATACGATCTCCGCCGTTTCGGCGCCCAGAAATGAGGCGATCCTCTTCCGGGCCCCCTCGACGGCGGCCTGAGCTTCCTGGCCGAAGGCATGGAGGCTGGACGGATTTCCGTACACTTCTCCAAAGCAGGGCAGCATTGCCTCGACCACTCTGTGATCCGTCGGCGTCGTTGCCGCGCTGTCCATGTAGATCTGATTCATTTTTGACTACGCCCTATTCTCATTGCGGCGAATTCCTGTCTCGACGTTTTTTGTCCCGCGTCAAAGGTGGATGAACCGGCGCCGATGACCTCTTTCCGGATCAGACAAACCGCCAGATCCTCCTGGCTGTATGCCGTGATCATCTCCCCGATCATCTTCTCCGCGGCCGGATCGACCTCGCCTGCAGTTAGTGCCGTCGGCCCCCGGAAATCCTCCGGCATAAAAAGAGCATCCCCCGCAGCGGCAAGGGCAAGGAGCCTCTCGTTCTCTTCCCGGGTCCTTCCGAGTACGACCCGGAGGGAGGGACTCAAACGGAAATGGCGGCCGATGGTCAGAAGGACGAGATCCCGCTGGGTGTATCCTGGGACATGGGCAAAGAGATCCCGCAGGCGGGTCGCAACCTCAGGATCGGTCAGGAGGCACCCACCCGCCGGACAGGGATAATCCCGAACGCCGAGGTGCTCGGCGAGCGCAATCTGTTCCTTCCGCGACCGGCCCGAAATCGAGAGGAGCCGGGCCCGGTCCACGATCCCTTCCACTTCCGGCTGCGTCGGCGGGAAATGATGCGCCGAAAGTGGACGGAGGATCCGCCCCGCGAGGCCGCTTTCCTTATCGATGATTTCAATTGCCTGCCTATGCTGAGACATGGGACGCTGGCCCAGCACCTCGCCGGTAACGACAAAGGAGGCCCCGAGCTCCTCCATCATCCCGGAGACCTTCCGCAGCATGTAGATCCGGCAGTCGATGCAGGGGTTCATCCCCCGGCCGTAACCGTGGAGGGGCTTCTCGACGACCTTTAAATAATCCATTCCTTTGGCGACCACGCGGATCGGCACGCCGAATGTCTCGGCGGCCCGGCGGGCCTGATTTCCGCAACCCGCATGCCGTGACGAGCAGTTGCAGAAAGGACTGGTGAAATTGACCGCCGTGAGTTCAACCCCCTGTTCGACCATCATCTTTACCGCCAGCATGCTGTCCAACCCACCCGACAGCAGGGCCACCGCACTTCCTTTCATCTCTTCCTCCGCCATTGTCCTGAGAGTCGCTCCTGGGTCAACGGTTTATTACCCTCCCCCAGGAAAGAAGAAAGATCGCACCCAGCGCCCTGAGGTTGGGCCAGATGGCGATCGTTTTTTGCCCGTTCAAAAAACAGGCCTTCTCCACTGCAAACCCCTTCTCGGTGCAGAAATCCCTGAAATCGTTGATGCTTAAAAAGCGTACGTTGGGGGTGTCGTACCAGCGGTAGGGAAGCGACGGCGTCATGGGCGCCTTCCCGCCAAAGCAGAGACAGATGCGGGCGTTGATGTAGGCAAAGTTGGGAAACCCGACGATGACCCGGCTCCCCACCCGCAGCGCCTCCCGGAGGATGAAAAAAACCTTCCGGATCTCCTGAAGGCTCTGGTTGAGGATCACATAATCGAACGAACCGTCCGGATATTCCGCAAGACCGCTTTCGATGTCGGTCTGGCAGACGGAAAGCCCTTTTCTGACGCACTCGTAAATGGCCTTCTCGTCTAACTCGATCCCTTGGACGCGGGCGTCTTTCTCCCCCGCCAGGAGGTGGAGCAGGTCGCCCGTCCCGCAGCCGAGATCCAGGACGCGCGACTCCGGATCGATCATATCGAAAATGACCTGATGATCCGGACGGATGCCGTTAGCGATGATTTCCATTTCCATTCCTCTCGCCGCTATACGTCTTCTCCAAAAAATGGTGGATGAGTGTCGTCTGCCCCTCCAGTTCCACCAAAAAAGCGTCGTGACCGTAAGTCGATTTCAACTCGCAGTAGGTCGCATCGACCTGTTTTTGCTTGAGCTGACGGACGATCTCCTGGGACTGGTGCGCGGGATAGAGCCAGTCCGACTTGAAAGAGATGACGAGAAACCGGGTATCGACCGCCCGGCCGTTGATCAGCTTTCCCCCGGAGAGATCGAAGTAGTCCATCGCCTTGGTAATGTAGAGATAGGAATTCGCGTCAAAGCGCTTGACAAAATTCGCCCCCCGGTAATGAAGATACCCTTCCACCTCGAAGTCCGCGTCGAAATTGAAGCTGAACCGGTCCTTCTTGAGTCTCCGGGAAAACTTCTCCTCCATCGACTGGTCGCTCATGAAGGTGATGTGACCGATCATCCGGGCCACCGCAAGCCCCCTCTCCGGCTGGCCGGTCTCGTAATAATTCCCGTCCCGCCAGGCCGGATCGGCCATGATGGACTGCCGGCTCACCTCGTTGAAGGCGATCTGCTGCGGCGAATGCTTCAGCGCCGTGGCGATGGGAATCGCGGACCGGACCCGCTGCGGATAAGAGGCTACCCACTGGAGGACCTGCATCCCGCCCATCGATCCTCCTGCCACACAGAGCAGCTTTTCGATTCCCAAAAAGTCGATCAGGTGCCGCTGGGCGTGGACCATGTCGGCGATCGTGACAAAGGGAAACTCCAGGGCGTAGGGTTTTCCTGTCCCGGCATCGATCGAGGAAGGCCCCGTGCTCCCCTTGCATCCCCCGATCACGTTCGAACAGATCACGAAATACCGGTCCGTATCGAAAGGTTTCCCCGGCCCGATCATCGCGTCCCACCAGCCGGGGCTCTCTTCTCCCCGGTGAAATCCTGCGGCGTGGGCGTCCCCGGAGAGCGCGTGCAGCACCAGGATTGCATTGGATCGCTCCCGGTCCAGTACACCGTAGGTTTCGTAGGCCAGCGTCACAGCCCCCAGGACTTCTCCGCTTTCCAGCTTCAATGCCCCAGGCGGCTCGGCGAATGTGAAATACTTTGTCGCGACGATGCCGAGGGAACGACTGACATCCCCCGACATGGTCTTCGATGATTCCGTTTTCAATGCTGCTTTCATATGTTCCTGTCTGACAACACTCCTGTTACGCTTCCTTGAACAGCCAGGTCGAGAGATACCGCTCCCCCGTGTCGGGGAGGATGACCACTATCAATTTTCCTTTATTTTCCGGTCTTTTGGCAACCTCGAGGCCCGCCCAGAGGGCGGCGCCGCAGGAGATGCCGGCGAGGATCCCCTCTTCGCGCGCGAGGCGCCGTGCGGTGATCCCTGCATTTTCATTGGAGACCGTGACGATCTCGTCGATCACGCCCCGGTTGAGTACGCCGGGAACAAATCCCGCGCCGATCCCCTGGATCTTGTGGGGTCCGGGCTGTCCCCCCGAAAGGACGGGCGACGCCTCCGGCTCGACCGCGATGGCCTTGAAACCCGGCTTCCTCGCTTTGATCACTTCGGCGACGCCGGTCAGGGTTCCGCCGGTCCCTATGCCGGCAACCAGGATGTCCGCCCGGCCGTCCGTATCGGCCCAGATCTCTTCGGCCGTCGTGCGCCGGTGGATCTCGGGATTCGCTGGATTGTTGAACTGCTGTGGCATGAACGCTCCGGGGGTCGATGCAACCAGTTCTTCGGCCTTACGGACGGCGCCCTTCATCCCCTCGGCCCCCGGTGTCAGGACGAGCTCGGCGCCGAAGATCGCCACGAGCTGCCTTCGCTCCATGCTCATCGTATCGGGCATGGTGAGGATCAGGCGGTACCCTCTGGACGCCGCGACGTAGGCAAGAGCGACCCCCGTATTGCCGCTCGTCGGTTCGATGATCACCGATCCTTCCTTCAGCAGCCCTTTTTTCTCGGCGTCTTCGATCATCGCGACACCGATGCGGTCCTTGACGCAGGAAAGGGGGTTGAAGGACTCCAGCTTGACGACCACCTCGGCTGGATTCCCCTTATTCATCCTTTTCAAGCGAACGAGCGGCGTGTTTCCGATGATTTTTGTGATATCTTCATATATCTTCATGATTCGTCTCCTCTCCTGGTTGCTTTTCTCAAAGCCTGATCGATGTCCTCCTTGATATCCTCCGCGTTTTCCAGGCCGATCGAGAGCCTGATAAAATCTTCCGTGACACCCGTCGCCTCCTGCTCCGCCCTGGTCAGTTGCTGGTGAGTGGTCGAGGCCGGATGGATGACGAGACTCTTCGCATCGCCGATGTTGGCCAGATGCGAGAGGAGCCGCACCGATTCGATGAACTTCTTTCCCGCTTCCATCCCCCCCTTGATCCCGAAACCCACCAGCGCACCGAAATGGCCATCGAGGTACTTCACCGCCAGGGCATGACTGGAATGATCCGTGAGTCCGGGATAATTGACCCAGCCGACAGAGGGGTGACCCTTCAGGAATCTGGCGATCTCCAACGCGTTCGCCGAATGCTGTCGCTGCCGGAGCGGCAGGGTCTCCATCCCCTGGAGAAACAAAAAGGCGTTGAACGGACTCATACAGGCCCCGATATCGCGCAGCAGTTGCACCCTTGCCTTGATGATGAAGGCGACGTTTCCCATATCGGGGAAATTCCCGAAGACATCCCAGAATTTCAGGCCGTGATAGCTCGGGTCCGGTTCGGTAAACTCGGGGAACTTTCCGTTTCCCCAGTTGAACTTTCCCGCATCGACGATGACGCCGCCGATGGAGGTGCCGTGACCGCCGATGAACTTCGTCGCCGACGTGGCCAGGATATCGGCCCCGTAATCGATCGGTTTCACGAGGCCCACGCCGACGGTGTTGTCCACAATAAAGGGGACCCCTGCCGCATGGGCGATCTTTGCGATCGCTTCAAAGTCAGGGACATCCAGTTTGGGATTGCCGATCGTCTCGGCGTAGACGGCCCGCGTCTTTTCCGTGATCGCTCCTTTGAACGCCTCCGGATCCCGGGAATCGACGAACTTCACCGTCCGCCCTAACTTGGGAAGCGTATAATGAAACAACTGATAGGTCCCGCCGTAGAGATTGTCCGCGGAGACGATCTCATCCCCCAGCCGGGTGATATTCAGAATGGCCATGGTCTCCGCGGCCTGCCCGGAGGCGACCGCCAGGGCGCCCGTCCCCCCTTCGATAGCGGCGATCCGTCTTTCAAAGACGTCGTTCGTCGGGTTCATGATCCGCGTATAGATGTTACCGAACTGCTGGAGGGCAAAGAGGCTTGCCGCATGCCCCGTATCCTTGAACACATAGGAGGTGGTCTGGTAAATGGGCACCGCCCTCGCCCCCGTCGTCGGATCGGGGTTCTCCTGACCGGCGTGCAACGCCAATGTTTCGATTCCCTTTCCTGACATGATTACATCTCCTTTTCCCATTCAGCCGTAAGATGAATTCGATTCGTATGCAATAAAAAACCCGCTGCTTCTTTACCGGTCAGCGGGTTGCCTCATTCATGGATGTAAAAAAAAGATCTTCACATGAACAGACCTCCCCGCCCGGTATAATAACACATGCACATCATAATGTTAATCAAATTATTGTCTTTTGTCGCCATTTCTCTTCTCGTTCTGTCGTTTCACCATCTCCGCCAGCGTCGTGTTCTCCAGCGTCTGCCGCATGCCTTTCGCCGCCTCCCCCCAGATGTCCCGCGAGACACAGGACGGCGCCCGTTCGCAGACCGATGGGTCGTCAACGCAGTCGACAAGGCACAGGGAACCCTCCAGGACATCGAGGATTTCCTTCAGGGAGATGCGTTCCGGCTCCCTTCCCAGGACATAACCGCCGTGCGCCCCGCGTGTAGAGGTGACAAGCTTCGTCGTCTTCAACGGGTTGATCAGTTGCCAGAGGTACTTCGCGGAGATCGCCTGACGCTCGGCAATATCCTTCAGGTAGATCGGGCCGTCCCCATAATGGAGGGCAAGATCGAACATCAGCCGCACCCCGTAGCGTCCCCGCGTCGACAATTTCATCGAACGACCCCGTTTTCATCTCCAGCATTCATACCGTTTCAGTAGACATTATAACCTCGAAAACATTTCTGTCAAGTTATTTCTTGTAAAATTCTTGTAAAAAAAAAGCGTATCATAGTATCATCGAGACAATGGACGCACAATACCGCAAAGAAAGGGTCGCCCTTCTCTCCGTTGTTTCCAACACGATGCTTGTCGTCATGAAGCTCATCGTGGGCGTTTGGATCGGGTCGGTCTCGGTCATCTCGGAGGCGATCCATTCCGGCGTCGACCTTGTCGCCGCCGTCATTGCCCTCTTTTCGGTAAAAACCTCCAGCCTGCCGGCGGACGGAAAGCACCCCTTCGGCCACGGAAAGATCGAAAACATCTCCGGGACCATCGAGGCCCTACTGATCTTCGTTGCGGCGATCTGGATCATCTGGGAGGCCGTCCGGAAGCTTCTTGAACCGCAGCCGGTAGAGACTGTCGGCTGGGGCGTTATCGTCATGCTTATCTCCGCCGCCACCAACACCGTCGTCGCCCGGATGCTGTTCAAGGTAGGGAAGGAGACGGATTCGGTCGCCCTCATCGCCGACGGCTGGCACCTCCGTACCGACGTTTACACCTCGACGGGCGTCATGGTCAGCCTCGCCGTCATCTGGAGTGGAGAGCTTCTTTTCCCTGGACTCCACTTCCATTGGCTGGACCCTGCCGCTGCCATCGGCGTAGCCTGCCTCATCCTTAAAGCGGCCTGGGACCTGACCCGGCAGTCGGCAGGCGGTCTGATGGACGAGACGCTTCCCCCCGAGGAGGAAGAGGAAATCCGCCGGCTGATTTGCTCTCAGCTGCCGCTGATCCACGGCTACCACCAATTGCGCACCCGCAAAGCCGGCCACTACAGATTTATCGAGGTCCACATCCAGGTCGACGGCAAGATGTCCGTCGAAACCGCCCATACCCTTAACCAGGACCTGGTTCGGCGGATCAAGGAGCGCTTCCGTCACACGACGGTCACGGTCCATACCGAACCCTGCAGCGGCGGTTGCGCCGAGAAATGCCTTGCGGGCTGCCTCCTGACGAAAGAGGAACGGACCCGGGTCCGGCAAACGATGACCGACACGGAAAATTAGGGACAGCTCCCGATTTTTTCCAGTGAAAAATCGGGAGCTGTCCCCATTTTCCCGAAAAATGTCCAGCGCGCGGAGGGATCACGATTTCCATAACTTATAAATGCTAAGGAGAACATCATGCGCATCGCCATTATGGGACAGGCCGCCTTCGGCGCCAAGGTTTTGGAAACCTTAACGGACCGCGGAGAGGAGGTGATCGCCGCCTGGCTCCCCCAGGGTAAAGCGGGGTCAAAACCCGATCCCCTCAAGGTTGCCTCCGACAGTCGGGGGATTCCCGTCTATCAGCCACAGAGCTACAAATCACCGGATGCATTACTGGAATTTCAGGCTTTGACTCCAGATCTGCTGATCATGGCCTTCGTCACCGACATCATCCCTTATGATTTCATCGAGACCCCCGCGCAAGGGTCGATCTGCTACCACCCCTCGCTTCTCCCCCGCCACCGTGGCGGGAGTGCAATAAACTGGGCCCTGATCATGGGGGATAAGGAAACGGGTCTTTCCATTTTCTGGACGGACGCCGGGATCGACACGGGACCCATCCTCCTCCAGAAACGGGTCCCCATCGCTCCGGAGGATACGACCGGATCGCTCTACTTCAACCGGCTTTTCCCCCTCGGTGTCGAGGCCTCGACACCGAGGGGGAAAAGCCGGTTGAAGTAGAGCGATCCGGTCGTATCCTCCGGAGCGATGGGGACCCGTTTCTGGAGGAGGATGGGTCCCGTGTCGATCCCGGCGTCCGTCCAGAAAATGGAAAGACCCGTTTCCTTATCCCCCATGATCAGGGCCCAGTTTATTGCACTCCCGCCACGGTGGCGGGGGAGAAGCGAGGGGTGGTAGCAGATCGACCCTTGCGCGGGGGTCTCGATGAAATCATAAGGGATGATGTCGGTGACGAAGGCCATGATCAGCAGATCTGGAGTCAAAGCCTGAAATTCCAGTAATGCATCCGGTGATTTGTAGCTCTGTGGCTGATAGACGGGAATCCCCCGACTGTCGGAGGCAACCTTGAGGGGATCGGGTTTTGACCCCGCTTTACCCTGGGGGAGCCAGGCGGCGATCACCTCCTCTCCGCGGTCCGTTAAGGTTTCCAAAACCTTGGCGCCGAAGGCGGCCTGTCCCATAATGGCGATGCGCATGATGTTCTCCTTAGCATTTATAAGTTATGGAAATCGTGATCCCTCCGCGCGCTGGACATTTTTCGGGAAAATGGGGACAGCTCCCGATTTTTCACTGGAAAAAATCGGGAGCTGTCCCTAATTTTCCGTGTCGGTCATCGTTTGCCGGACCCGGGTCCGTTCCTCTTTCGTCAGGAGGCAGCCCGCAAGGCATTTCTCGGCGCAACCGCCGCTGCAGGGTTCGGTATGGACCGTGACCGTCGTGTGACGGAAGCGCTCCTTGATCCGCCGAACCAGGTCCTGGTTAAGGGTATGGGCGGTTTCGACGGACATCTTGCCGTCGACCTGGATGTGGACCTCGATAAATCTGTAGTGGCCGGCTTTGCGGGTGCGCAATTGGTGGTAGCCGTGGATCAGCGGCAGCTGAGAGCAAATCAGCCGGCGGATTTCCTCTTCCTCCTCGGGGGGAAGCGTCTCGTCCATCAGACCGCCTGCCGACTGCCGGGTCAGGTCCCAGGCCGCTTTAAGGATGAGGCAGGCTACGCCGATGGCAGCGGCAGGGTCCAGCCAATGGAAGTGGAGTCCAGGGAAAAGAAGCTCTCCACTCCAGATGACGGCGAGGCTGACCATGACGCCCGTCGAGGTGTAAACGTCGGTACGGAGGTGCCAGCCGTCGGCGATGAGGGCGACCGAATCCGTCTCCTTCCCTACCTTGAACAGCATCCGGGCGACGACGGTGTTGGTGGCGGCGGAGATAAGCATGACGATAACGCCCCAGCCGACAGTCTCTACCGGCTGCGGTTCAAGAAGCTTCCGGACGGCCTCCCAGATGATCCAGATCGCCGCAACGAAGATCAGTAGGGCCTCGATGGTCCCGGAGATGTTTTCGATCTTTCCGTGGCCGAAGGGGTGCTTTCCGTCCGCCGGCAGGCTGGAGGTTTTTACCGAAAAGAGGGCAATGACGGCGGCGACAAGGTCGACGCCGGAATGGATCGCCTCCGAGATGACCGAGACCGACCCGATCCAAACGCCCACGATGAGCTTCATGACGACAAGCATCGTGTTGGAAACAACGGAGAGAAGGGCGACCCTTTCTTTGCGGTATTGTGCGTCCATTGTCTCGATGATACTATGATACGCTTTTTTTTTACAAGAATTTTACAAGAAATAACTTGACAGAAATGTTTTCGAGGTTATAATGTCTACTGAAACGGTATGAATGCTGGAGATGAAAACGGGGTCGTTCGATGAAATTGTCGACGCGGGGACGCTACGGGGTGCGGCTGATGTTCGATCTTGCCCTCCATTATGGGGACGGCCCGATCTACCTGAAGGATATTGCCGAGCGTCAGGCGATCTCCGCGAAGTACCTCTGGCAACTGATCAACCCGTTGAAGACGACGAAGCTTGTCACCTCTACACGCGGGGCGCACGGCGGTTATGTCCTGGGAAGGGAGCCGGAACGCATCTCCCTGAAGGAAATCCTCGATGTCCTGGAGGGTTCCCTGTGCCTTGTCGACTGCGTTGACGACCCATCGGTCTGCGAACGGGCGCCGTCCTGTGTCTCGCGGGACATCTGGGGGGAGGCGGCGAAAGGCATGCGGCAGACGCTGGAGAACACGACGCTGGCGGAGATGGTGAAACGACAGAACGAGAAGAGAAATGGCGACAAAAGACAATAATTTGATTAACATTATGATGTGCATGTGTTATTATACCGGGCGGGGAGGTCTGTTCATGTGAAGATCTTTTTTTTACATCCATGAATGAGGCAACCCGCTGACCGGTAAAGAAGCAGCGGGTTTTTTATTGCATACGAATCGAATTCATCTTACGGCTGAATGGGAAAAGGAGATGTAATCATGTCAGGAAAGGGAATCGAAACATTGGCGTTGCACGCCGGTCAGGAGAACCCCGATCCGACGACGGGGGCGAGGGCGGTGCCCATTTACCAGACCACCTCCTATGTGTTCAAGGATACGGGGCATGCGGCAAGCCTCTTTGCCCTCCAGCAGTTCGGTAACATCTATACGCGGATCATGAACCCGACGAACGACGTCTTTGAAAGACGGATCGCCGCTATCGAAGGGGGGACGGGCGCCCTGGCGGTCGCCTCCGGGCAGGCCGCGGAGACCATGGCCATTCTGAATATCACCCGGCTGGGGGATGAGATCGTCTCCGCGGACAATCTCTACGGCGGGACCTATCAGTTGTTTCATTATACGCTTCCCAAGTTAGGGCGGACGGTGAAGTTCGTCGATTCCCGGGATCCGGAGGCGTTCAAAGGAGCGATCACGGAAAAGACGCGGGCCGTCTACGCCGAGACGATCGGCAATCCCAAACTGGATGTCCCTGACTTTGAAGCGATCGCAAAGATCGCCCATGCGGCAGGGGTCCCCTTTATTGTGGACAACACCGTCGGCGTGGGCCTCGTGAAACCGATCGATTACGGGGCCGATATCCTGGCCACGTCGGCGACGAAGTTCATCGGCGGTCACGGCACCTCCATCGGCGGCGTCATCGTCGATGCGGGAAAGTTCAACTGGGGAAACGGAAAGTTCCCCGAGTTTACCGAACCGGACCCGAGCTATCACGGCCTGAAATTCTGGGATGTCTTCGGGAATTTCCCCGATATGGGAAACGTCGCCTTCATCATCAAGGCAAGGGTGCAACTGCTGCGCGATATCGGGGCCTGTATGAGTCCGTTCAACGCCTTTTTGTTTCTCCAGGGGATGGAGACCCTGCCGCTCCGGCAGCGACAGCATTCGGCGAACGCGTTGGAGATCGCCAGATTCCTGAAGGGTCACCCCTCTGTCGGCTGGGTCAATTATCCCGGACTCACGGATCATTCCAGTCATGCCCTGGCGGTGAAGTACCTCGATGGCCATTTCGGTGCGCTGGTGGGTTTCGGGATCAAGGGGGGGATGGAAGCGGGAAAGAAGTTCATCGAATCGGTGCGGCTCCTCTCGCATCTGGCCAACATCGGCGATGCGAAGAGTCTCGTCATCCATCCGGCCTCGACCACTCACCAGCAACTGACCAGGGCGGAGCAGGAGGCGACGGGTGTCACGGAAGATTTTATCAGGCTCTCGATCGGCCTGGAAAACGCGGAGGATATCAAGGAGGACATCGATCAGGCTTTGAGAAAAGCAACCAGGAGAGGAGACGAATCATGAAGATATATGAAGATATCACAAAAATCATCGGAAACACGCCGCTCGTTCGCTTGAAAAGGATGAATAAGGGGAATCCAGCCGAGGTGGTCGTCAAGCTGGAGTCCTTCAACCCCCTTTCCTGCGTCAAGGACCGCATCGGTGTCGCGATGATCGAAGACGCCGAGAAAAAAGGGCTGCTGAAGGAAGGATCGGTGATCATCGAACCGACGAGCGGCAATACGGGGGTCGCTCTTGCCTACGTCGCGGCGTCCAGAGGGTACCGCCTGATCCTCACCATGCCCGATACGATGAGCATGGAGCGAAGGCAGCTCGTGGCGATCTTCGGCGCCGAGCTCGTCCTGACACCGGGGGCCGAGGGGATGAAGGGCGCCGTCCGTAAGGCCGAAGAACTGGTTGCATCGACCCCCGGAGCGTTCATGCCACAGCAGTTCAACAATCCAGCGAATCCCGAGATCCACCGGCGCACGACGGCCGAAGAGATCTGGGCCGATACGGACGGCCGGGCGGACATCCTGGTTGCCGGCATAGGGACCGGCGGAACCCTGACCGGCGTCGCCGAAGTGATCAAAGCGAGGAAGCCGGGTTTCAAGGCCATCGCGGTCGAGCCGGAGGCGTCGCCCGTCCTTTCGGGGGGACAGCCCGGACCCCACAAGATCCAGGGGATCGGCGCGGGATTTGTTCCCGGCGTACTCAACCGGGGCGTGATCGACGAGATCGTCACGGTCTCCAATGAAAATGCAGGGATCACCGCACGGCGCCTCGCGCGCGAAGAGGGGATCCTCGCCGGCATCTCCTGCGGCGCCGCCCTCTGGGCGGGCCTCGAGGTTGCCAAAAGACCGGAAAATAAAGGAAAATTGATAGTGGTCATCCTCCCCGACACGGGGGAGCGGTATCTCTCGACCTGGCTGTTCAAGGAAGCGTAACAGGAGTGTTGTCAGACAGGAACATATGAAAGCAGCATTGAAAACGGAATCATCGAAGACCATGTCGGGGGATGTCAGTCGTTCCCTCGGCATCGTCGCGACAAAGTATTTCACATTCGCCGAGCCGCCTGGGGCATTGAAGCTGGAAAGCGGAGAAGTCCTGGGGGCTGTGACGCTGGCCTACGAAACCTACGGTGTACTGGACCGGGAGCGATCCAATGCAATCCTGGTGCTGCACGCGCTCTCCGGGGACGCCCACGCCGCAGGATTTCACCGGGGAGAAGAGAGCCCCGGCTGGTGGGACGCGATGATCGGGCCGGGGAAACCTTTCGATACGGACCGGTATTTCGTGATCTGTTCGAACGTGATCGGGGGATGCAAGGGGAGCACGGGGCCTTCCTCGATCGATGCCGGGACAGGAAAACCCTACGCCCTGGAGTTTCCCTTTGTCACGATCGCCGACATGGTCCACGCCCAGCGGCACCTGATCGACTTTTTGGGAATCGAAAAGCTGCTCTGTGTGGCAGGAGGATCGATGGGCGGGATGCAGGTCCTCCAGTGGGTAGCCTCTTATCCGCAGCGGGTCCGGTCCGCGATTCCCATCGCCACGGCGCTGAAGCATTCGCCGCAGCAGATCGCCTTCAACGAGGTGAGCCGGCAGTCCATCATGGCCGATCCGGCCTGGCGGGACGGGAATTATTACGAGACCGGCCAGCCGGAGAGGGGGCTTGCGGTGGCCCGGATGATCGGTCACATCACCTTCATGAGCGACCAGTCGATGGAGGAGAAGTTTTCCCGGAGACTCAAGAAGGACCGGTTCAGCTTCAATTTCGACGCGGACTTCGAGGTGGAAGGGTATCTTCATTACCGGGGGGCGAATTTTGTCAAGCGCTTTGACGCGAATTCCTATCTCTACATTACCAAGGCGATGGACTACTTCGATCTCTCCGGGGGAAAGCTGATCAACGGCCGGGCGGTCGATACCCGGTTTCTCGTCATCTCTTTCAAGTCGGACTGGCTCTATCCCGCGCACCAGTCCCAGGAGATCGTCCGTCAGCTCAAGCAAAAACAGGTCGATGCGACCTACTGCGAGTTGAAATCGACTTACGGTCACGACGCTTTTTTGGTGGAACTGGAGGGGCAGACGACACTCATCCACCATTTTTTGGAGAAGACGTATAGCGGCGAGAGGAATGGAAATGGAAATCATCGCTAACGGCATCCGTCCGGATCATCAGGTCATTTTCGATATGATCGATCCGGAGTCGCGCGTCCTGGATCTCGGCTGCGGGACGGGCGACCTGCTCCACCTCCTGGCGGGGGAGAAAGACGCCCGCGTCCAAGGGATCGAGTTAGACGAGAAGGCCATTTACGAGTGCGTCAGAAAAGGGCTTTCCGTCTGCCAGACCGACATCGAAAGCGGTCTTGCGGAATATCCGGACGGTTCGTTCGATTATGTGATCCTCAACCAGAGCCTTCAGGAGATCCGGAAGGTTTTTTTCATCCTCCGGGAGGCGCTGCGGGTGGGGAGCCGGGTCATCGTCGGGTTTCCCAACTTTGCCTACATCAACGCCCGCATCTGTCTCTGCTTTGGCGGGAAGGCGCCCATGACGCCGTCGCTTCCCTACCGCTGGTACGACACCCCCAACGTACGCTTTTTAAGCATCAACGATTTCAGGGATTTCTGCACCGAGAAGGGGTTTGCAGTGGAGAAGGCCTGTTTTTTGAACGGGCAAAAAACGATCGCCATCTGGCCCAACCTCAGGGCGCTGGGTGCGATCTTTCTTCTTTCCTGGGGGAGGGTAATAAACCGTTGACCCAGGAGCGACTCTCAGGACAATGGCGGAGGAAGAGATGAAAGGAAGTGCGGTGGCCCTGCTGTCGGGTGGGTTGGACAGCATGCTGGCGGTAAAGATGATGGTCGAACAGGGGGTTGAACTCACGGCGGTCAATTTCACCAGTCCTTTCTGCAACTGCTCGTCACGGCATGCGGGTTGCGGAAATCAGGCCCGCCGGGCCGCCGAGACATTCGGCGTGCCGATCCGCGTGGTCGCCAAAGGAATGGATTATTTAAAGGTCGTCGAGAAGCCCCTCCACGGTTACGGCCGGGGGATGAACCCCTGCATCGACTGCCGGATCTACATGCTGCGGAAGGTCTCCGGGATGATGGAGGAGCTCGGGGCCTCCTTTGTCGTTACCGGCGAGGTGCTGGGCCAGCGTCCCATGTCTCAGCATAGGCAGGCAATTGAAATCATCGATAAGGAAAGCGGCCTCGCGGGGCGGATCCTCCGTCCACTTTCGGCGCATCATTTCCCGCCGACGCAGCCGGAAGTGGAAGGGATCGTGGACCGGGCCCGGCTCCTCTCGATTTCGGGCCGGTCGCGGAAGGAACAGATTGCGCTCGCCGAGCACCTCGGCGTTCGGGATTATCCCTGTCCGGCGGGTGGGTGCCTCCTGACCGATCCTGAGGTTGCGACCCGCCTGCGGGATCTCTTTGCCCATGTCCCAGGATACACCCAGCGGGATCTCGTCCTTCTGACCATCGGCCGCCATTTCCGTTTGAGTCCCTCCCTCCGGGTCGTACTCGGAAGGACCCGGGAAGAGAACGAGAGGCTCCTTGCCCTTGCCGCTGCGGGGGATGCTCTTTTTATGCCGGAGGATTTCCGGGGGCCGACGGCACTAACTGCAGGCGAGGTCGATCCGGCCGCGGAGAAGATGATCGGGGAGATGATCACGGCATACAGCCAGGAGGATCTGGCGGTTTGTCTGATCCGGAAAGAGGTCATCGGCGCCGGTTCATCCACCTTTGACGCGGGACAAAAAACGTCGAGACAGGAATTCGCCGCAATGAGAATAGGGCGTAGTCAAAAATGAATCAGATCTACATGGACAGCGCGGCAACGACGCCGACGGATCACAGAGTGGTCGAGGCAATGCTGCCCTGCTTTGGAGAAGTGTACGGAAATCCGTCCAGCCTCCATGCCTTCGGCCAGGAAGCTCAGGCCGCCGTCGAGGGGGCCCGGAAGAGGATCGCCTCATTTCTGGGCGCCGAAACGGCGGAGATCGTATTCACCAGCGGCGGCACGGAGAGCGACAATTTGGCGATCAAGGGGGTGGCCTATGCGAACCGGAAGAAGGGCGACCACATCATCACCTCCGCCATCGAACACCATGCGGTCCTGGAAACCTGCAGGTTTCTGGAGCAGGAGGGGTTCAGGGTGACCACCCTTCCCGTGGACGGGGACGGCCTGATCGATCCGGCCGCCGTGGCTGGCGCCATCACGGACAAAACCATCCTCATTTCCGTCATGCACGCCAACAATGAGATCGGGACCATCCAGTTCATCGCCGAGATCGGAGCGATCGCGAAAAAGAGGAGGGTCTGCTTTCATACGGACGCCGTTCAGACCTTCGGCCATCTCCCTTTTACGGTGGATGAACTCAATTGCGATCTTCTGAGCGCCTCGGGCCACAAGCTCTACGGACCGAAAGGGATTGGGCTCCTGTACATCCGGAAGGGGACGCGGCTTGTCCCTTCCATGCACGGCGGCGAGCAGGAAAACGGCCGCCGGTCCTCCACGCTCAATGTGCCGGGTATCGTCGGTTTCGGGAAGGCGGTGGAACTGGCGGAGGTGTCGCTTGCCGAAGAGGCGGCGAGGCTGACCGCCATGAGGGACCGCTTTATCCGTGGTGCATTCGACCGGCTCGATGGGATCCGCCTGAACGGCCATCCTACGCGGCGGCTCCCCAACAACATCAACATTTCGCTGACATCGGTGGAAGGGGAGGGGTTGATCCTCAGCCTCGACATGTTAGGGATCGCCGCTTCGACCGGTTCGGCTTGCTCATCCTCCAGCATGGAGGCCTCGCATGTCCTCACCGCGATCGGTCTCCCGAAAGCGTTTGCCCACGGTTCGCTCCGGTTCAGTCTGGGACGGCATACCAGGGAGAGCGACATCGATACGGTGCTGGAGACTCTGCCGCAGGTCGTCGGACGGCTCAGGTCCCTGTCGCCGCGGTCGCTCTGATGGAGAACTTTGGAAACTCGATCCCTCAGCGCGCTGGATATTTTTCGACCCTGCGCCTCCTCGCTTCGCTGCAAAGACGAAACTCGCGGGAAATGGGAAATGGGGACAGCTCCCTATTTTCATGAAAAATAGGGAGCTGTCCCAAATTTCCCGCTGAGGCGCTGCGCTGCGGGGGCAGGGGGCCCGAAAAATCTCCAATGCGCGCTTCCGGGATTCGATTTCCAAGCACACATTTTTTAATTGTGCGAAAAAAGTGAATTTGAAATAATGTTGAGATCAGGCGAAGAGGTGTGATGAAAAAGGTGGCCGTCGCCATGAGCGGCGGCGTCGATTCCGCGGTTGCGGCGCTGCTGCTTAAAGAGAGCGGCCATGAGGTGGTCGGACTGACCATGTGCCTCGGTGTGGCCCCGGCCCCGGGGGGGCCGGTGAAGTGCTGCGGCCCCGAGGAGATCGAGGATGCGCGAACCGTTTGCCGTGCGCTTGGGATCCGCCATTATGTGGTTGACTTTGCCGCAGATCTGGAGGAGAAGGTCATCCGGCCTTTTGTCGAGGAGTATTGCCGGGGGAGGACCCCCAATCCCTGCGTGGCCTGCAACCGGTGGATCAAGTTCGGCTCGCTCCTGGCCAAGGCGCTGGCCTGGGGCTTTGACGGCATAGCCACAGGGCATTATGCCGCCATCGAGGAGAAAAACGGCCTATACCGGATGAAAATTCCGAAGGACCGACGGAAGGACCAGACCTACTTTCTCCATGCGGTGCCGAAGGGGGCGCTGGCGAAGGTTCTTTTCCCATTGGCCGGATACGCCAAGGACGAGGTGCGGGGCATCGCCCAGAGGTCCGGCCTGCCCCTCTTCGACAAGCCGGAGAGCCAGGATATCTGCTTCATTCCGGCCGAGGGCCATCGGGCATTTCTCCGGAGCCGGGGGGTCGGGATGGAACCGGGTGGGATCGGGGACCGCCGGGGGCGGGTGATCGGGCGGCACGGGGGGATCGCCTGTTACACCATCGGTCAGCGAACCGGCCTCGGGATCGCTTCGCCGGCGCCTCTCTATGTGACGGCGATCGACGCCGCACGAAACCGCCTGGTCGTGGGGGAGAAGAGGGAGCTTTTATCGGAAGGCCTGGCGGCGGGTCAGGTCAATTATCTGGTCGATGCCTTCCCGGAGGAGGCCTGGGCCAAGATCCGTTACGCCCACCGGGCGGCAAGATGTCGTATTTCACAAAATGGAGAACGCCTGACGGTCCGGTTCGCGGAGCCTCAGGAGGCCGTCTCTCCGGGACAGTCCGTTGTCCTGTATGACGATGGAACGGTTCTGGGCGGAGGGATAATTCAGGAGATATATCGTGGAGCTCATCGATAAGATACAAAGATTGAAGAAGCATCGCCAGGCGGTCATCCTGGCCCATAACTACCAGTTGCCCGAGGTTCACGACATCGCCGATTTCGTGGGCGATTCCCTGGATCTGAGCATCAAGGCCGCGCAGACGGACGCGGCGGTCATCGTCTTCTGCGGCGTGCATTTCATGGCGGAGACGGCCAAGATCCTCTCGCCGGGAAAGACCGTTCTCCTGCCGGACAAGAACGCCGGCTGCCCCATGGCGGACATGATCACGGCCGAGCAGCTCCGCGCTCTGAAAACAGAACATCCCGGGGCAAAGGTCCTCTGCTATGTGAACACCTCGGCCGAGGTCAAGGCGGAGTGCGATCTGTGCTGCACGTCGGCAAACGCCGTCCGGATGGTCGAGGAGGCTCTCAAGGATGCCGGAGAGATCATCTTTGTCCCCGACCGGTATCTGGCTGCCTATGTCGCCGGAAAGACCGGGCACGCATTCGTCACCTGGCCGGGGTTCTGCCCCACACACGCGAAGATTATGCCGGAGCATGTCACAGCCGCGCGGGCCCTCCACCCGGGCGCCGTCGTGATGGTCCATCCGGAGTGTCGCCCAGAAGTCGCCGCGCTGGCCGACATGACGATCTCCACCGGCGGGATGAGCCGTTATGCCCGGGAAACCGAGGCCCGGGAGATCATCGTCGGGACGGAGCCGGGGATCATCCACCGATTGAAGAAGGAGAATCCGGGCAAGATCTTCCATCCGATCTCGGAATCCGTCATCTGTCCGAACATGAAACGGACGAACCTGGAGAAGATCCTCTGGTCGCTCGAGGATATGGAGCATGCCATCGAGGTGCCGGACGCGGTCGCCGCGCGCGCGAGGCGGTGCATCGAGGCGATGCTGAAGGTCGGTCGCTGAAGGGAGGTCCGTGTATGGAAAACCGGAAGAGCGTCGAGGCGTTGCACATCGATCGCGAGGGGAGCGAGATCAGGACCGAGTGGACGGCCCGCGAGTTTCCTCTGACGATCATGCTCAACGGCGAACAGCTTGTCACGGTCCTCTGTTCCCCCGGCGGTCTGGAAGCCCTGGCCATCGGGTTCCTCTTTTCCGAAGGGATCATCAAGGGGAAGGAGGAGGTCACGGGGCTGACTCTCGACGACGAGCGGGGGATCATCCGGATCCGCACGGCAACGGACAAGACACAGGATGGCAAGCTCTTTATGAAGCGGGTCCTGACCACCGGCTGCGGGAGGGGGATGGCCTTTTACAGCTACGCCGACCTGGATCGCAAAAAGAAAGTCCGGTCGGATCTGCGGGTGGCCCCGGCGGATGTGCTGGCCTTGAGCAAGGGATTTCAGAGCGCCTCCGAGCTCTACCGGACCACCCGGGGGGTCCACAGTGCGGCCCTCTGCGACGCCAGGAAGATCCTGGTCTTTGCGGAGGATATCGGGAGGCACAACGCCGTCGACAAGGTCCTCGGCCGTTGCCTTTTAGAGGGTATTTCCGTTTCCGACCGGATTCTGATCACGAGCGGAAGGATCTCCTCGGAGATCCTCTTCAAGACGGCAGGGAGCGGCATCCCCGTTTTGATTTCCAAATCGGCGCCGACGGACATGGGGGTCGATCTCGCACGGGAACTGGGGATCACCCTGATCGGTTACGTCCGAGGGGGCGGGATGAATGTCTACGCCGGAGAGGAACGGATCGATGTCCCGCGGCGGCCGGCCGATGTGAGGGATAAGGCATCCGCGAAGGACGGAAATGAGGAAAATTCAAAGAAAGAGGATTAAGGCCATGAAAGGGACAATCATCGCCGTCTGCCGGAGTGAGCAGACGGGCACCCGGAAGGAACCTTGCGGGGAAGGGTTTTTCATCGAAAATTATGGTATGAAGGAAGATGCGCACGCGGCACAGGGCATCGCCCGGCAAGTGAGCCTTCTCACTGTGGAGAGCATCGCCAAGATGAAGACCCTGGGTCTTGCGCTCAATCCTGGCGATTTTGCCGAGAACCTGACGATTGAGGGGATGGAGCTGTTTTCCCTGCCCGTCGGGACGCGGCTCCTGGTCGGAGGGGAAGTGATTCTCGAAATCAGTCAGATCGGAAAGACCTGCCACAGCGGCTGCGCCATCTTCAAAGCGGTGGGCGCCTGCATCATGCCGAAAGAGGGGGTCTTTTCCCGGGTGATCCGGGGCGGGAGGATCGGCGACGGAGACCCGGTAGAAATAATTAAAGAAGAGAGATGAGGGGATGATGAAAACCGCGGATAAGAAACCGGTCCATTTGACCGGAAAGACTCCAGAAGACGATTTTTCGGGATTGGTGGAAGCCCTCTGCCGCCTGAAGAACGGTTCCACCGCCGGATTGAAGAAGCGGTGGCAGGAGCAGGAGCTGCCGTCCCGACAGGTGATCGGCGGGACCATCGAGTCTCTCCGCTCCGTTCTTTTCCCGGGGTACTTCGGCTTCTCCGAGCTCAAGGCGGAGAGCTTACGGTTCCATGTCGGCTCGACGCTGGACCATATCCGGCGTGATCTTCAGGAGCAGATCAAAAGGGGGCTCTGTTTCTCCTGTGAAGAAGGGCCGGAGTGTCTGCCCTTCTGCGATCAAAGGGCGCGCGAACTGACCGGAGAATTCCTCAAGGGGCTGCCGAAAGTGCAGCGGCTGCTCGCCCTGGATGTCCAGGCCGCTTACGAGGGCGACCCCGCGGCGGCAAACCAGGACGAGGTGATCTTCTGCTACCCGGGACTTGCGGCGATCACGAATTACCGGCTGGCCCATGAACTGCGCCTTCTCGGCGTGCCCATCATCCCCCGGATCATCACCGAGGCGGCCCACAGTGCGACGGGGATCGATATCAACCCCGGCGCGGTGATCGGGGAGCGTTTCTTCATCGATCACGGCACCGGTGTGGTCATCGGGGAAACCTGCATCATCGGCAGCCGGGTCCGCCTCTACCAGGGGGTCACGCTCGGGGCGAAGAGCTTTCAGTTGGATGAAGAGGGGAACCCTGTCCGGGGGATCGACCGGCATCCGATCGTCGAGGACGATGTGACCGTCTACTCCGGCGCGACGATCCTTGGCCGGGTGACGATCGGGCGGGGCTCGGTGATCGGTGGGAATGTCTGGCTGGTCCACAGCGTACCGCCCGGGAGCCGGATCACCCAGGCGCACACCCGCGAGGAGAATTTCGAGCGCGGCGCGGGGATATGAAATCGGGCAAAACTTACAAATCTCTTTACTTTCCCGCCTGGACCATCGTGGCCGCCGTGCTGACCCTCCTTCTGGTCATCGCCTTTTCCACTTACCGAAACATGAGCAGAGAGAAGGGGCGAATGGAAGAGTCCCTCCTCAGGGAAGGTCAGGTGATCATCCGGGCCATCGAGGCGGGCGTCCGCGCCGACTCTCCTTCAACCCCGCCCGATGTCCGGCGTCTGCAGAAACTGGTGGAAGAGGTTTCCCGCGAGCCGGAAGTCGCAACCATTACCATATTTGATAAAGAGGGGAACATCACGGCGACGAGCCGCCCGGCGGATCAGGCCCCGGAGAAAATCAGGGGAATCCCGTCCCTCCAGCTCCTGCTCCGGGAAAGGGGGATGGTCACGCGTTACCGAGAGCAGCCGGACGGGGCGCAGGCCTTCGAGGTCATCCAGCCCTTCCGTCCCTTTTCATACCAGATGCCGCGTCCTCTGCGTCGCGAGCCCAATGAAAAATCGGCGCTGCAGGAGGGACCGCTGCGCCGGTGGGCCGAAGACAAGACGATCGCCCTGAGCCTCCGGCTGGCGACCTTTGAAACGGCCCGCAGAGAGGACAGACACCACAACCTGCTGATGGCGGCGATCCTTGTGGCGCTGGGGACCGGGGCGCTTTACTTCATTTTCATCGTTCAGAACTACTACCTGGTGGACCGCACCCTTGACCGGATGAAGTCCTACACCGAGAACGTGGTGGAGAGCATGGCCGATGGGGTGATATCGATCGACCGGGAAGGGAAGATCGTCACACTGAACCGGCAGGCTGCAGAAATCCTCGGCGCCGGCCGGGAGCGCCTGGAAGGAAAGACAATCACCTCTGTCCTGGGCGAAGGGATCGGTCGGATTCTTGGCTCCATGGAGGGGCAGTCGCCGGTGCGGGACAGGGAGATGGATATCCATCAGGATAAGAACGGCAGGATTCCCCTCAGCCTCAGTGCGGCGCCGCTTCGGGACGAGAAGGGAGAGGAGATGGGGTCGGTGCTCCTCATCAAAGACCTGCGGGAGATACGCGATCTTCAGGAAAAGGTGCACCGCAGCGAACGCCTGGCCTCGCTCGGACGGCTGGCCGCCGGCGTGGCGCATGAGATCCGCAATCCCTTGAGTTCCATCAAAGGATTTGCCCAGTATTTCGTGAAGCGCTTCAGCGGGCACGACGAGGAACAGGGATATGCCTCGGTCATGGTCAAGGAGGTCGATCGGCTCAACCGCGTGATCACCGACCTCCTGGACTTTGCCGGATCGAAAGAGCCCCGCCGGGAGCCGCAGTCGCTGGAGACGATCGCCGATCAGGCATTGAAACTCCTGACCCCCGATCTTGAGATCCGAAAGGTGGCGGTGTTGAAGGAGTATGAGCCCAATCTGCCTGCGGTCTCGGTGGACCGGGACCGGATATCCCAGGTCTTTATCAACCTCCTGCTCAATGCCCTCGAATCGATGGAACCGGGCGGGGAGATCCGCATCGGCCTTCGTCGTTGCGGCCCTCCGCCGGCGGTCGAGGCATCCGTTGCCGATACGGGGACCGGGATTCCGGAGGGCGACCTGGAGAAGGTATTTGAGCCGTTCTTCAGCAGGAAGAGGAAGGGAACCGGTCTGGGCTTGGCGATAGCCCACCAGATCGTCGAAAGTCACCGGGGGGACATCCGGGTGGAGAGCCGGCCGGGAAAGGGGACGGTTTTTCGGATGCGCCTGCCCCTGGATGGAGAGGGAATCATATGAATGAAAAACCGAAAATTCTTGTCGTGGACGACGAAGAGAGCCATCGGATCATGCTCCGGGCAGTCCTGACGGAGGAAGGTTACCGGGTGACGGAAGCGGCCGACGGCACGGAAGCCATACGGGCCGTGGAGAAAGAGGCCTTTGACATTATCCTCCTGGACATCCGGATGACGAACATGGACGGGATCGAGGCGCTGAGCGAGATCCGGAAAATCAGCCCTCTCGTGCCCGTTCTGATCATGACGGCCTACGCCTCGGTAAAAACCGCCGTGGAAGCGCTCAAGGCGGGGGCCTTCGATTATATGACGAAGCCCCTCGACATCGAGGAAGTAAAGATCCTGATCGAGAAGGCCCTGGAGCATTATCATCTCCGCGCGGAGAACCTCACTCTCAAGGAGCGCCTGGGCGACCGTTTCGATTTTTCCCGGATCATCGGCCGGAGCGGGAAGATGAAAATCCTTCTCGACACGCTGGCCATGGTGGCGCCCTCCGACGCCACGGTGCTCATCATGGGGGAAAGCGGGACGGGGAAAGAGGTGGCGGCCAACGCCATCCATCACAACAGCCCCCGCGCCGGGCAGCCGTTTATCAAGGTCTCCTGCGCCGCCCTTCCGGAGACGCTTTTGGAGAGCGAACTTTTCGGGCACGAGAAGGGCGCCTTCACCGGTGCGGTTTCCCGCCGCGAGGGAAGGTTTCAGCTCGCCCATCGGGGGACGATCTTCCTCGACGAAGTGGGGGAGATGAGTCCGGCGATTCAGACGAAGCTTCTGCGCGTCCTCCAGGAAAAGGAGTTCGAGCCGATCGGGAGCGCCAGGACGATCAAAGTGGATATCCGGGTGATCGCCGCCACAAACAAGGATCTGGCAAAAGAGGTCAGGGATGGCCGTTTTCGTGAGGATCTCTATTACCGCCTCAACGTCGTTCCCATCACGATGCCGCCGCTCCGCGAACGGAAGGAAGACATTCCTCCCCTGGCTGACCATTTCCTGGCGATCTTCCGCGAAAAGAACCGGAAACCCCTGAAAGGCATATCGGGGAAGGCGCTGGATCTGCTCGTCCGCTACGACTGGCCGGGAAACATCCGGGAACTGGAAAACAGCATCGAACGGGCGGTGATTATGACGAAGGAGGAGATGATCACTCCCATCGATTTCCCCCCACAGATCCAGATGCTGTCCGGGGAAGAAGAAAAGGGCGGTTTCGCAATCCCTTACGGGATCAGCCTGGAAGCGATGGAGAGGCAACTGATTGTCAAAACGCTCGCCGAGACAGGCGGCCACCGCACCAGGGCCTCGGAGATCCTCGGCATCAACCGCCGCACCCTCCAGAACAAATTGAAGGAATACGGCATCAATCCTCCCCCGACCTCAATCACATAAGTGAAGCTTCTCGCCCATAGGGTGGGGCTTCCGGATCGCGCTCCCGGTCAAATAAATCAGGCCTTGAAAAAGTGGTCTTGAAAAAGTGATTGACAAACTGTCATTAAGATTGTAAAAATATTCACGCTTTTCGGTTGATTGTTTCTCATTCCCGACGTCGCAGGTTCGCAGAATCTCAGGTTCCTTCCGAATGTTTCAAACATGTTTTGGGGCAAAGGAATGACCGGAACGAGAGCGCCGCTCAAAATAGCTACCGTCAGTAAGACCATACCACCGCACGGGAAGGCCGAGGGATCTCTTACCACTGATGCGTTGGCTCGCCCCAAACCGAGGCTCTTCCTACACCCATGTTCTCAACCGCGGGCCGACCGGTGTACGCAGTCCGGTAGATACGCTTTGACATAATCAGGAGGATTTTATGCCGATCCATATAAGACGCCATGATAAAAACAATGTACATGCGCAAATATCAGATATAATGATGTTTATGGCCGAAAAATCATAATTTCTGTAGGCGTCTTATATGGCAAATATTGTGGTGTTTGGGTTTTTATACCGATCCATATAAACATTGATGGCTCGGACGCTACGCGCCGAGCCATCGACGCTGCGTATTGCCATCCGCTTTCTGTCCCGGCGCTTACGCGCCAGGCCATCAAGCGGCTGCAGCGGACCGCCGTCCCCGCGAGCACGCTCGCGTGTACGTCAGCCGCTGATCCGCAGCGTCGTTCGCTGAAAAAATATCAATAATCCAAGCGGTGGTACTGTTCAGAAAATCGGCCTTGACAAAACCTTCAGCATAGTTTATACTACCAAATGTAAACTAAACGAGAGGGGCGATTATGAAAGCAACCGCAAAAGACCTAAGATTTCATTCAAAAGACCTGATTGACTCGGTTAACAGGGGCGAAGAGGTCGTCATTACCTTTCGCGGAAAACCTTGTGCTAAACTAGTTCCTTACCAAGAACAAAAGAATAAGGCTGGGGAAAATGAGTTGTTCGGCATATGGAAGGATAACGACGCAATCGGGAATGCAGATGATTATGTAAGAAATTTAAGAAAAGGAAGAATCTAAATGATTATCGATACTGACGTTCTCGTTTGGTATATGAGAGGGAATGAAAAGGCATATGAGATCATTGAAAATTCCCCCCCTTTTTTTATTTCTGTTGTGACTTACATAGAGCTCGTCCAAGGGATGAGAAACAGAATTGAGTTGAACAATCTTCGTAAAGCTTTCCATGGATGGAATGTGCAAATCTTATATATATCCGAAGAAGTATCATCTAAAGCCATGTTCTATGTAGAACAACATTTTCTTAGCCATTCTGTGCAACTGGCCGATGCTTTGATCGGAGCCACGGCAAATGCATATGGATTCCCCATTCTCACTGCAAACGATAAACATTACAAAATAATGAAAGGCATTCAGGTAAAGAAATTTGACCCATAGCATACAAAAAATAATAGAAAAAACAGCGAACATGCCAATCAACCCGACCGGAAATTACGTCGGGGCAAGCAGTCACACCGCGTGGCCCGACGGGTTATTTCTTCGTTAGGCGACGGAAGGAGATTGCCATGAATGATAGCCAGTCGAGTAAAAAAGCCCTCATGACCTGTTCAGGGAGATTGATGGTCTGTGCGAAGAGATAGACAAGGCAATGCCGAATGGTTTGGTAACGTTCAAAAGTTGGGGCAAAGGTTGATTTCGACGGTTTGGATCTGAATGTTGAAATAACCTTTGATACCCAGTTTCTCTTTCCAGAATTGTTCCCATTTGTCTTTTGCGTATT
>Ga0116204_1000134_pt1 | contig 36384 bp, 34 predicted proteins | sample LakKivwa52mmetaG_FD_94481 | JGI IMG/M metagenome (GOLD analysis project Ga0116204, IMG submission 94481) | Anoxic lake water microbial communities from Lake Kivu, Rwanda to study Microbial Dark Matter (Phase II) - Lake Kivu water 52m metaG | ecosystem: Environmental > Aquatic > Freshwater > Lake... | reverse complement strand
TGAGGAGACCCGGGGAAGCCTCACCGCCCTTCGCCTGAGGAACGGGGAAGTAATTGAAGCAAAGGACGGCTTTTCGAGGAAATTCAGGATACGGGCGTTTCATTCGGGAGCGTGGAGCTATTCCGAGACAACGGAGGAGGGAAAAACCAGGGGGCTCTTGAGGAAAACCTGCGAAAGCGCAGAGAAGCTCTCGCGGAACCTGAAAAAGGGGGAGAGATATTCGCTCGGGGGATTCTCCAAGGGAAAGACGGGATACAGGACTCTTTTCAAAAAGGACCCCGAGACAATTGAAATCGGGAAAAAGCTCGCGAAAGCGAAGGAAATTCTTCGGGGAGCGAAGGGGGTCAATACTGACCTCGGATATTCCGACTCCAAATCGAAAATTGCGCTTGAGACATCAGAAGGCCTCTTCCTAGAGCAGGAAATAGCGATCTGCGGGATTTTCCTCTCGTGCATTGCGCGGGAAGGGACGCTGATACAGCGGGCTTTCAGTTCCAAGCGGGAGACTGCGGGGTTTGAGACTGTTGAAGCCCTTGGGGCGGATTTCGGGAAAGATTGCGCGAAAAGGGCGCAGTCCCTCCTTCTTGCTAAAAGCCCGCCCTCGGGGAAAATGCAGGTGATAATGGACCCGAAACTGGTCGGAACGTTCGTCCATGAGGCGGTCGGGCACATGGCGGAAGCCGACCATATTGCGAACAGGGATTCAATCCTTCGGGGAAAATTGGGGAAAAAAATCGGCTCGTCCCTCGTGACAATTGTCGATGACAAGACACTTCAGAAGGGCTATGGAACGAGGGGGTTTGACAGGGACGGGGCGAAATCGGAACTGACGACAATAATCAGGAAAGGGTCCCTTTTGAAATACATGCAGTCAAGGAACTCCGCGGGGCAGACCGGGAGCGAATCTACCGGGAACTCCTGGGCGGAAGTCAACAATGTCCGGATGTCGAACACCTATGCCCTTCCGGGGAAAACCAAGTTCTCGGAAATTCTGAAGGAGACAAAGGAAGGGGTATATCTAATTGGGTCTTCAGGCGGGACTGCCCAGACGTCAGATGGGACTTTCAATTTCGCGGCAACTGAAGGGTTCCTGATAAAACGAGGCGAGCTTGCCGGAAAAATCAGGGATGTCTCCCTCCTCGGAAAAACCCTTGAGACCCTGAAATCAATTGATTATGTCTCAGACGGACTTGAGATAGAGTCCGGCCATTGCGGGAAGAACGGGGAGTGGGTCCCTGTAGGAAGCGGAGGACCGCATTTCAGGGCGACAGCAGTCGTCGGAGGGACCGGCTGAATGGAAAAAATTGACGCTGAGAAAATCCTTCGGGAATGCAAAAGGGCGGGGGCGGACTCGGCCGAGGTCTTTGTCTCACTTGGAAAGAACGTTTCAATATCCTCAGAATCCGGAAAGCTCTCTGAAGTGAGGGAAGGAGAATCGTTCGGTTTCGGGATACGCGTAATCAGGAAGGGGAAGGTCGGATTTTCCTTTGGGAATTCCCCTGAAAAGGCGCCCCTTGTCGCAAGGAAAGCGGTCCTGAATTCGAGAATTGGGGGAGAACTCCCCGCCCTTCCCGGGAAAACGAGGGTTCCGAAAGTGGACGGGCTATATTATCCGAAAATTGGGGAAATCTCCGGAAAGGACATTATCGACAGGGTGAAGGAAATAATTTCAGCCTCGAGGGGGGCTGGGGCGAGACCGACCTATGCGGGAGTTTCGGCAGGTATTGGGAAGACAATTGTTGCCAACACAAACGGCCTTCTTCTCGAGGAGAAGGGGACATCTGTTTCCGCGGGAAGCTATTCCTCTTCAGGGAGCTCGACTGGCTTTGAGAGCAAGGCGTTGAGGGAGGACTCTCTTGACTATTCTGAGATTGGGAGGGTATCTGGAGAGCGGGCAGTCCTCGGAAAGGGGCAGGAAGCGTTCGGCACAAGAAAGGGTATTTTGATGCTCCTCCATCCATATGCGGTCGAAGGGCTTCTCTCAGGCGCGCTAATCCCCTCAATTGACGGGGAGAACGTTTTCAGGAAGAACTCGGCGTTCTCGGGGAGGCTCGGGGAAAAAATGTTTTCAGACGACCTCACTCTTGAAGACAACGGCCTGCTTGAGGGTGGGCTTGGGAGCTCGTCCTTTGACTCTGAGGGCGTCTCCTCCAAAAGAACGGCTGTTTTTGAAAAGGGCGTCCTGAAAAATTTCCTCACAAACTGGGAGACTTCCCTTAAAATGAAGACCAAGAGCACCGGGAACGCTTCGAGGGGGTCCTCCTCCATCCCCAAAATCGCCCCGACAAACCTCGTTCTCTCCCCAGGAAGGATTGGAAAGGACGAATTGGAAAAGGAAGCTGAAATCAAAATCCTCTGGTTTTCCGGAACGCACACAATAAACCCGTTCTCCGGGGATTTCTCAGTTGAGGCAAAAAACGTCTTTTCCGGAAAGGGGCGGGCGCTAAAATCAGGCATTGTTGCGGGGAACATTTTCGAAATCCTAAAGGAGATAAGGGTTGCAAAGGACGGGGTTGAACGCAGCGGGGAAATGATAACGCCCCCGGTTCTAATAAGAGCGGACTATGTTTCCTAGGTGGCCTGGGGGGCAAATGGGCAAAAGGAATAAAACCTGGCCTGCGGGAGAGTCCCCCGAAATTGGCTGAAAAAACCGTTGAAATCGGAAAGGGGATTGAAGGGGTTCTATTTGGCCCTGAAAAAAGGTCGGACTCGGTCGCAATACTCGTCCACGGATACACTGCGCTCCCCTCAGAATTCCTGCACCTGAAAGAAAAGCTCGCAAAGAGGGGCGTCTCGTCCTTCGGCTATGAGCTTGGTTTCTCCAGGAACAAATTCTCAGAATTCGGAGAGCTCTCAATAGAGAACGAGGTCGAAAAGCTCAGGAAAATCGTGGCCTTCTTCTCGAAAACCCATGAAAAAATATTCCTTGTCGGAGCCAGTTTCGGCGGGCTAATTGCCAATCTCGCATTCTCGAAAAATATATCGGGAATTGCTCTCTGGTATCCCCTGAGTTTCCCCTCTGAGAGCAATTCGGAGCGGAACCGGCTATCGGCCGCACAAAAAAGGTCCCTGAAAGAGACGGGCTTTGCCAGGTTCAGGAGGTCCGTTAGGGGCGAGGAGCGGGAATACTTGCTCTCCCAGAAATTCCTGAGTGAAGCTGGGGCGACTTGTGCGGAGAACTTTGCCGGGAGAATAAACTGCCCTGTCATGATAATCCACGGGGAAAAGGATTCGAACGTCCCGCTATCCCAATCAGAGAGGCTCTTTTCCCTCCTCCCTTTCGGAAAAAAGGTTCTCATATCCCTCGGACAGGTCGGGCATGTGTGGTGGCTTCCTGGAACCGAGAGGCAGGACAAAAGGTCCGCCGGGCTTGCAATGAACCTGACCGCGGAGTGGATTTCTGCGATTTGAGGAATGTTCCTATACTGACCCTTCCCGGATTCTCTTCTGAGAGGAAACGCTATTCTGAGAGGGCAGAAATTTTCAGGGAACTGGGATTTGCGCCAATCCTGCCTGAGCTCTCCTATTGGAAAAAGCCGGTTTTTGCAAAGGAGGGCCTTTTGGAAACAATCGCAACTGCTGAGAGCGCCCTTCCCTCCGGCAGGTTCGCAGTTTTCGCCTCAAGCTTCGGGGCAATTGTCGCTTCTGGAATTCTCGCAGGAGAGAGGAATCGCGATTGCGTCGGGGCGGTTTTCTGGAACCCTTCAGTATCCCCGAAGGAAAGCATATTTTGGGAGGCGGAGAAATGGGCTCCGGTCGGGGACGACCTCTTCAGGAACATTCACCCTCCGACGGGGGAAGAAGCAATCCTTTCGGGAAAGTTCCTCGAGGAGACGCTTCTGTGGGATTCGGCCGGGCTTGCCGGGAAAATCTCCTGTCCTCTCCTGATTCTCCAGGGAAAGCACGACAAGGTAATATCAATTCCCGCAGTTGAGCGCTTTTTCAGAAGGCTCTCTTCGGAGAAAAAGGAGCTCGTGTTCCTGGATTCCGGGCACGGCTGGAGGAACCCCTCCACGGGTGAGAAGCTCCCCGGAATCGAGAAGGAGGCAATTAGAAGGACGGTTGAATTCTTCAGAGAGCTTGGCTGAGAAAAAAACTGGTCACGTCATTGACGCCATCAAATAAAAGAGGCTCGTCTTTTCTTACGCCCGTGTCCGTGCTGAGGCACCGATGGTCTGAGGACCAAACGGATTTGCCCTTCAGGGTCCGGTCTGCAGACCGGATCGCGATTGCAATCGGGACATCCAGCCCGCAGGCAGGATTTTTCGAGCAGGGCTCGAATCCTCTGAGGAGGACTTGGAAGAAAATGGGTTCCGTTCAGGCCGCGTCCTGTATGTATTTCAATTTCGGATTCTTCGGGTTCCGGAGAGCGAGTTCCGCCCGGGCGAGCTCGCGCCCCAGATATGCCGCGTGATCCATTCTCGTTATCAGGCCGGATGCAACAACCGCTTTTGAGAGTTGTTTCGCCGTTTTCCCCCGAAACTCGTGGGTGAGGACGTGATCCGTCTTGCACCTTCCGACGGCAAGCTCCCTTTTCCTGAAATCTATTTTTATCAAAAGGTAGCTCTTCTTGTCAAGAACCAAGGGAAAGCTCTCCTTCTCAGCGACAACCCGCTTCACCTTCTTCGCCATCTTTATCGGGTGGAGCTTGAACTTTGTTTTCCGCTCTTCCATTTCGGGGCCGGTCGGAAAGCCCGCTTGCCCTTAATTAATTTTCCGGTGGCGCTTACGGGACGAGCCTTGAGAGGTCGCGCGGGAAGAGGACAGCCTCCTTCACGTTCTCGAGTTCGAGCATCATCTGGATGAAACGGGCAATCCCAAAGCCAAATCCCCCGTGCGGGGGCATCCCGTACCTGAAGTTCGCAATATAGAACTCGAAATCCGCGGGCGCAAGCCCGAGCTTTTCAATCCTTTTCCTCAATTCCTCCGGCCTGTGCTCCCTCTGCCCCCCGCTCGTAACTTCAAGCCCCCGGAATTCTAGGTCAAACGACCTGCAGACAGCGGGGTTTTCCGAATCCTCCATTATGTAGAAGGGCTTTATGTCCGAATCGTACTTTGTCAGGAAGAAAAAGTCGATTCCCTTCTCAGCCATCAGTTTTCCGAGAGCCTTCTCCTCTTCGCTTGAAAAGTCCCCTCCGGGCGCCCTTCCGAGGAGCCGTGCCCCCTCAGCACAGGTAATTCTCGGGAAGGAATAGTCCGTCTTTGGGAGAGCCCTGTCCGGGAAAATCTCGGCAGTCCTCCGGACAAGGGCTTTCACCATCCCCTCCATCATGTCCATTACGTCGTTCTCATCCCTAATGAAAGAGAGCTCGCAATCAACTGAGATGAATTCGGAAAGATGCCTTGTTGTGTTACTCTTCTCCGCCCTGTATGCCGGGGCAATCTCGAACACCCGGTCAATTCCGGAGGCCATCATCATTTGCTTGTAGAGCTGGGGAGACTGGGCGAGATACGCTTCCCTGTCGTAATATTTGACTGGAAAAAGAGTTGCTCCGCCCTCCGCTCCTGCGGCAACGATTTTCGGGGTGTTTATTTCGACAAACCCGTTCTCCCTGAAGAATTTCCTGGCTTCTGCCAAGAGCTCTGAATTAAGGATGAAAATATCCGAGACCTTTTTCCGCCGGCAATCGAGGAACCTGTTGTCAAAGCGGGTGTCCGAAAGGGCGGGAGTCTTCTCTGAGGGGTCCAGAGGAAGGGGCTGGGCTGATTTCGAGACAATCTCGACTGCTGAAGGGACAATCTCAAACCCCGCGTTCGCCTTGCTCTTGACAAGTTTTCCCGTCACTGAAAGAACGTCCTCCTGGCCAATTCCTGAGAATTTCTCGAATTCGGGGTTTTCAGAATTCGCGACAATCTGGACTGTCCCTGTCCTGTCCCGGAGGACTAGGAACCTGACTTTTTTCAGGTCCCGGAAGCTTGCGACCCATCCGGCAACGGAGACTGTCTCCCCGTCCATTTCGGGCGAGAGGGCCGAAGAGTAGTGGGTCCTATATGACATTTTCAGGCAACCCCTATTTGCGAGAAAATTGATGAGAAAAGGGCGAAGGAGAGGACCCAGACCAGCATTGAGAGGATTATGTTCCCCTTGGATTTCGAGGGGATTGCTATTGCCGCAATTGTCGCTGCGCCCATTGCAACAAAGGGAAAGCCCCCGAAACTCGGGAGGAAGGGGGATATTGCGCCTATAAGGAAAGCCACCAGGGGGCCCGTTCCGCTTTTCAAGTCAACCATTTTCGGGGAACATTCGTGCTAGTTTTTAAAAACATGGGGGATGGATGGTGAAAAGCGTGGCTGAAAGGGAAAATTCGCATAATATTGTCTGGACTGAGAAATACAGACCATCTTCATTGAAGGAGTTCATTGGGCAGAAGGAGACGGTCTCCCGCCTCGAAGCCCTTGTAAAGTCGGGAAGCATACCCCACCTGCTCTTTTCCGGGCCCCCGGGAGTGGGAAAGACTACCGCCGCTGTCGCAATTGCGCGGGAGCTTTTCGGAAAGGACAAGTGGAAGGAGAATTTCCTCGAGACGAACGCTTCGGACGAGAGGGGAATTGACGTTGTCCGGGTCAAGATAAAGAATTTCGCGAGAACTCTTCCTGTCGGGGGCGGGGCATATCGGATAATTTTCCTTGACGAGTGCGACGCCCTCACTAGGGACGCGCAGAACGCGCTTAGGAGGACCATGGAGAAATACTCCGGGACCTGCCGGTTCATCCTCTCATGCAATTATGTGAATAAGATTATTGACCCGATCCAATCGAGGTGCGCGACATTCCGCTTCAGGGCCCTAAAGGAGGAAGATGTCAGGAAATATGTCGAGCGGGTCTCGGAAGGCGAGGGCCTGAAGCTTGACGAATCCGCAGTTGGCGCAATTGCAAAGCTCTCTGAGGGGGACCTCCGGTTCGCGACAAACATTCTCCAGGGGGCGAGCGTCGGGGAGAAGAAAATAACTGAAAAGCATGTCTATTCTGTCGCAAGAATGCTCGCGCCTGAGAAGGTGATAAAAGTCCTAGAGCTCTCGGCAGTTGAGGGGCGGTTCTCTGACGCCCGGATCCTTCTAGGGGAGGCGGTTATTGAGGACGCGCTCTCCGGGGAGGAGATAATACGGGCTTTTCACAGGGAAGTCTTCTCCCTCAAAATACCCGAGAAGCGGAAAATGGCAATTGTCGCCCTCCTCTCCGAATACTCATTTCGGCTCCTTTCCGGGGCGAACGAAAGGATACAATTGGACGGCCTTTTGGCGGAAATCTCCGCCCTCGGGGCTTTGGGAGAAAGGGATAGCAAGTGATGGGGGAAAGACGGGAACTGAGAGGGGCGGTTGTCTTCTCTGCAATTCTAGTTTTCATTTCCCTTCTTCCGGCATTCTCGCCAGTCGAATGCAACATTGGCGGGACTGTGATTGCTTGCCCTTTTGACTTTTCGGCAAAGCTCTCTGAAATCTGCCTTCCGGCAAACCTCAACAATTCCGTCCGGGTTGACGTCAATTTCCCCGGGAACTTCACTCCGGATTCCCAAGGCACATATCTTGCAGGGGGCGGGACTCTCTACAAAACGTTCTATCAGGAGGGCGCATCCCTCTTCTTCCCAGCCCCGAAAATAGCATCGGGCGCATTCTCTACAAGAATAACAATAAACGGGATAACTGCGAACACCACCGATTCCCTGACTGTGAAAGCCTGCCCGTGCGTTCTTGACCGGAAGGGTTTCTCAGTCAAATACAATGATGAGACGGGCAGGCAAATTCTCCAGGGGGCGGTCTCCGGGAGCTCAGGATGCAAGACGGACGGAAGCGTTGTCTACAAGACAACCCTTTTCATTTCCAAAGCAGGGACTCCGTTCGAGACAATATATGCGAACTCGGCCGGCGACTATTTCGAGGCATCATCAGTCAAGATATATTCGTCAGACGACCCCTTGTCCTTCCAAGTCGCAGTCACTGACGCGGCGTCAGGAACGGTGTACGGACTCTTTCCGCCTGAGGTCCTCAAACCGAACGACTTTTCAATCAGGGTGGATTCCCCGGGGCAGATAAAGCTCTCGTCAGGAACCAGAACGGATGTGCGGATAAACATTACGAACAAGGGGAGCATAACGGAATATTATGAGCTCTCTTTTGAGGGCTTGCCAACGGGATGGCAGACATCATCGACAACAACCCGCGCGCTCTCCCCGGGGGAGACGGGTATCTTCTCCCTAAGCATTTCTCCCGCAGAAGCCCCGCTTTCTGCGAATGCGACAATTTCGGCAAAGGCGTCAGGAACGCAAAAAACGAAAAACATCCCGGTGTCGTTCTCGGTGGCAAAGACAATACTTGTTTTCCCGGAGGCATACACCTCCGTATTCTCAGTTCCGGCAGGAGAGGAGTTCGATGTGACAACCCTCATACGCGTTTCCGGCTCCGCTCCCGCTGAAAAGGTCTATTGGACAGTTGTGCCCGAGCCCTATTCGAAAATGGGCGTTTTTCCCCACGGAAAAATGTCCGCTTTCGGAACCCAGACATACTCCAACAAGACTTTTTTCCAGAAGCTCGCCTGCAAGGGAAGCCCGAACCTGAGAAAGCTCTGGCTTGTCCTGAGCGCGGTCCTTGAGAACCCGTCAATGGCGGATTCGATTTCAGCCGGAGCCTCCGGTCTCGGTAACGGGACAGGGCTTGAGACAGATGTCTCGAATTTCATTTCCAGCAAGAACAAGAGCGTTGCCGCAGGAACCCTCCTTTCCAAGGTAAATAGCGCGGAAGAGAAGGCTCTCGCAAACTGCACCCTCTCTGAGGGGTCAGTCTCCCTCTACGTTTTCTCCCTTAGCACTCTCAACGGCGCGACATTCGAATCGGAAAGGACGACTGTCCAGGTCTCGGGAAAAAGCGGGTCCTTTTTCATAGAGGCAATTGACAAGAACATCTCAATACCCAAGGGAGGCACGGGAAACGCGACAATGAAGCTAACAAGCAACTTCCCGTCAGAAAAGCAGGTTTCGTTACGGACTTCTGGGACAACCTCATTTAGGGTCGAGTTTCCGGGCGGGACTTTTGCGAAAATCCCCTCCAAGGGAAGCCTCCTGTTCAATGTTTCGGTTAGCGACAGGGGGACAATTGTAAAGCCGAACGCGGAACCCATACAGATAGAGGCGACGACGACAGATGTGACGGGCGAGCCGATTGTCGCCTCCACCCAGTTCGCAGTCTCCGTTCGGAGCGCGCTAGTCGAACTCGTGAACCCGTTCTCAAGCCAGACAAAGCTCGAACAGGGGGAGAACAAGACAATTGAGCTCAAGTTCAGGAACATCGGGCCATTGAAAGAGCGGTTCTCATTTTCCCCGGCCGGCCCGGTGAAAATAACGCCTGATGCGCTCGAAATAGAGCCGGGAAAGAGCCAGAGCGTCAACTTTACAATATCTCTCAGCGAAGACGTTGTCGAGGGCTCGAAAATTGCGACAGGGGTGACTGTAAAGTCGGAATCAACCGGGGAGGAGACACTATACAAAACGGACATTATTGTTGTGTCCTCTGAAAAGGCGCGCCTGAAGAAGAATATTGACGGGATAATTGACGAAATACAGACGGTATCGGCCGACTGCAGGTTCTACAACCTCAACAAACTGACAACTCTTGCCAACAACGCAAGGGAGAGGCTTGAGCGGGGGGAACTGACAACCGCAAAGAGCTATTACACCCAGGCCCTAAACGAGTTGGATGTTGCCGAAGTCAAGTGCCAGAAACCGGACAGCGCAGCAACTCTCCTAGTCCTTGCCGGGCTAGGAGCGGTCGGCGGGGCGGGATATTATTTCATTGTCTATAGGAAGAAATTCTCAAAGCCTCCGCAAAATACCCAAGGATATTCGGGGGGTGTGAACGCTGCCCAATTGGGAATTGGGTATAACAATCCATATCTCCAACAGCAACAGCAGCAGCCTCCGGCCCCTCCCCAGCAGCAACAGCAGGGAATGCGAAAATACTAGATATATGCCGGCTGAAAGCCCATCTGAGCGAGCCTTCTTTTGACTTCCCGCGAGTGCCACAGGTGCGTTATTGCGAGGACTCTTGGCTCGGGCTTTTTCGGATATGCTATTTTCCAGTTAATCAAGATTCTTGCTATTTTTCTCGCTATTTTCCTCTCCCGGAGAGTCTCGAAATATTTCATTGCGGGGACATATTTCGCCTCCCCAATCGGGTGGAACAGGTTCGTGAAAAGTGCATATGCCTCGTAGAAAGAGCGCTCCCAGTATATTCCGGCAGTGCATATCGGACAGCCGGACGGGTGCTTTCCCGGGGGGTCCCTATTGGGCCTGTGGCCAATCAGGAGTTCGAAGAAATAGAACGGAGAATAAACGAATTCGAAGAAAGTTGAGAGGCCGCGGTCGGGGGCTCCAAGGGACTTTTTCGCCCTCTCAATTGCGGCCCGCCTCCCCTTTTTGGTATGGACAAGCATTCCGTCAATCGCGGTTTCCGCTGAAGCGAACGTCATGTCAACTGCGACAAGCTTCGCTCCGACCTTTTTCGCGGCAATTGCAATGTATTCTATTGAATGCCCGGGAGAGCCAAAGTCAGGCAGGAGATAGTTGGGTTCGGATTTTCCGAACAGGAGCTTTTTCCCCCGGTCAAGAGCGCCCTTTGGAACGCCGCGCCCGGAAAAGGCGGAAACCAACCCCCCTTCCCCGAGACGCCCGGAAGCGAACCTGTCAAGAATTGGCTGGAATTCCTCCGGGACCTCGACTGCAACGAAATTGGGCTTGTCTGCGAGAATTTTCCTCGCAGCGAATATTGAGTGGGGAGTGTCATAGGAGAACAACGGCAGCAGTTTCAGCATGGATTGGGGGAAAAGCGACCGTTCAAATTTTAAATACTTCGCATTGCAAGGGAAAGAAGTGGCAATGCTCTGGGTTGACAAGCACGCACCGAGGAGGCTTTCAGACCTCTCCGGGAACTGCCCCGCTGTCAAGGCTCTTCAGAGCTGGTTCTCCTCCTGGGCTCCTGGGGGAAAAGCCGCCCTCCTTTTCGGACCCCCTGGAGTCGGGAAGACTACTGCCGCGCATCTCCTTGCAAAGGAGGCGGGAGCGGAGATAATTGAGACGAATGCGAGCAATTACAGGAACAAAAAGGAAATTGAGCGGGTTGTCGGCTCCGCAGCAACGCAGAGGAGCCTCTTTGATTCTTCGGGAGAGGGGAAAAAAATAATCCTTGTTGACGAGGTTGACGGAATTTCCGGAAGGAAGGATTATGGGGGGGTTTCCGCAATAGCCTCCCTGATAAAAGAGTCCAAATACCCGATAATTCTCACTGCGAACAACGCAATTGTCTCGGGCAATTCCGGGAGAACTGCTCCGTTCAATCCCGAAAAATGGGAGAGAAAGTTCATTGGAAAGGCGGACAACCGGTTCAAGGTCTTTGCCTTCCTAAAAGAGGTGTATTTTTCCGAGACAGGGGAGAAGCCAAACGACAAGGCAATCTGGGCAACGGTTTTCTCAACTGAAAAGAGGGCGGGGGGGAAAATCTCGGCATTCCTTGAAGCCCTTCCGATTGCGCGAGGATCCAACTGGTGGGAATGGAACCCAAAGCTCTCGCCCCTCAAAACCTCAACAATCCAGATAGAGTTCTCGAACCCTTCGACAGGGGAAATCGAGGAACTCGTGAGAAAGGTCTCGAAAGCCGAAGGCATTTCGCTTGAGAGCGGGGTTAGTGAGGAGATTGCTGAAAAGACTGGGGGAGATGCCCGGGCGGCAATAACTCTTCTTGAGGCGCTCGGACGGGGAAAAGAGTCTCTCAGATTAGCGGACCTGAAGGGAATTGCGACGTCAAAAGAGAGGCGGGGGAACCTTGAGGACGCTGTCCGGATAATTCTCGCAACCGGGAGTTCGGAGCTCTCAAGGGACGCTTTCAGGGGGACTGAAAACCAGCCAGAAGAGCTCGCCGGCTATCTTTCCGAGAACATTCTCAGGTTCTATTCGGGCAACTCCCTAAAGGACGGGTATCGGGCGCTCTCGGACGCGGACATTGTCTCCGGAAGGATAATGTCTTCGGGAAGCCAGTCCCTCCTGCCCTATCGGATTTCATTTCTGACCGGAGGGGTCTCGGTTGCAAAGGAGAACGGGAGAATGCCAATAGCCGGGAAAATAACAAACCCCCTCTCGAAATACAACCCCTCAATTGTGAAAAAGAGGCGCCTGAGAAAGCAGGTGCACGGAAAAATAAGGAAAAAATTCCCCCTCGCAAAGGGGAAGGCGGTAATGAGGCTAGCCCTGATTGACCCAACGGTAAAAGAGGCGCTCGAATTGGATTCTGAGGAGACGGAATTCGTCTTGTCCCTCTCCGGAAAGAGGATGAAGCGCTAATGGGTGCGGGAATTGAGATTGCCCCGGGGATTTTCGCAAGGGAGCCAGAGACCGGGGACGGGCCGGAGGCCCTTGAATTCTTCAACAGCCTGGTTGACGAGGACGCAATGCTTAGTAACAACGAGAAGAACACTCCTGAGAGCGAGGAGAAGTGGCTTGTTGACGCCCTCACGAAAATTTCCGCCGGAAAAGCGGTCGTTCTCTTCGCTTTCGACCGGAAAGGGAAACTCAAGGCAACGGCCCAGGCCGAACTAGGGCGGGGAAGAAGGAGCCATGTTGCGACAATAGGTCTCTCTGTCTCAAAGGACAAGAGGAGGCGGGGAATCGGGAAGGCGCTCCTTGAAAGAATACTCTCCGACGCAAAAACCAAACTCGGGGCTAAAATAGCGACCTTGAGCGTTTTCGAGGAGAATCTTCCCGCAAGGGCGCTCTATTCTGGAACGGGATTTTCTGAGGAGGGAAAAAGGATGGGTCATCTCCTCTACAAGGGGAAATATTCGAACGAAATACTAATGTCCAAATCCCTCTGAAGCAAGGCCCAAGAGAACGCGCGATTTTTGGAGGGCGGAAAATGCGGTTTTGGAAAATCGCTCCTGGATTTTTTTCGGCTCTTCAATGAAGGAGATTTTCGGATACTCGATTGATTCGAGGAGAAGCCCTTCGGGAGGGGAGGTCGGAATCCCGGCATCCCTCCCGGCAAAGGACCCGGACAGGCATTCTTCAATTAAGGAAAGACCGATTTTTCCCTTGGCTGCCCCTGATGCGGCCCCGACCATTTTTCTCACCTGGTTCCAAAGGAAAGCTTTTCCCGCGAACCTGAAAACGAAGAAACTCCCTTCCTTTGAGACTTTTGCAAATGCGAGGGGAGCGCCCGGCCCCCGGTCAACTTTATCTCTCTTGGAAAAAGCTCGGAAGGATGAAGCTGACTTTGAAGAGTACATCCGGCAGACTTGTCTCATAATTGAAAGATTTTCCCCGGTATCCGGAAGGAAATAGGAGTATTTCTTCAGGGAAGCGTCCCTTCTTTCGGAAAAATCCTCCGGGACCGGGGAATATCCCCAAGCGCAGACGGTCTCCGGGAGGAACTTGTTTATTCTCCCGAGAATCGGCCTCTTGCCGTAATATTTGCAAACATTCCCAATTGCGGAGACGCCCCTGTCAGTCCTTGACGCAAATGCGATTTTCTCAAGGGTTCCGGGGGAAATTGTCCCCGCCCTGAAAAGTGCTTCCCTCATGACTGATGCGACTGTCGGGAAATTCGGCTGAACCTGGCTTCCGAAAAAACCCTCACCGAAATACCCTATTTTCAGGGCATAAAAGCCGTTTTCCGAAATCACAATAAGCTTATTTACCTTTGCGGATATAACTTTTTCCAGATGGCTTTTCCCGCTGAAAACGAAGGCGCATCCGGTGTAGCAGTTGAAATTGATATTAGGAGGACTGCCCGGGAGAACGCCTCCATCTATTTCGACAAGGCGAAGAAGCTCCGGGAAAAGATTGCAAGGACAAGGGAGCATTTGAAGGAAACGCTTGTTTCAATCCAGGGGCGAAAGGATTCCCCCCAGGGCAGGACGAAAGAGAGGGTAAAGAAAGAATGGTATGAGGAGAAATACCGCTTCTTCTTCTCAAGCAAAGGCTCCCTGGTAATTGCCGGAAAGGACGCCCAGACCAACGAGAGCGTTATAAAAAAGCACACTGGAAAAGACGATATTGTCTTCCACGCGGACCCTGCAGGAAGCCCCTTTGTCGTAATAAGGGGGGGTGCATCTGACCAAGGCACCCTTTCGGAAGCGGCGTCATTTTGCGCCTCATATTCCCGGGCATGGCAGGCCCGGCTCGGTTCAGTTGATGTCTATTGGGTCCTACCAGAGCAGGTGAAAAAGACCGCCCTTCCCGGGGAATATGTCCCAAAGGGCGCGTTCATGATTTACGGAAAGAAGAACTATTTCAAGAACACTGTTCTTGAGCTCGGGATTTTCCTAAAGGATGGAGAACCGAGGTCCGCGCCCCTTCCGGCATGCCCGGGGGAAAGGGTCGAGATTGCGCCGGGTTCAACTGACAGAAAGGAGGCGGTTTCCGAGATAAAGAAGCTCCTCGGATTTTCCGGAAAAGACGACCTGATTGACAGGCTCCTTCCCCCGGGCAGGTGCTCAATAAGGAGGAAGTCCGCTTGAGCGCAGAGGAGAATTCTTCGGGGAAGTTTGGGCCTTTGGAAAGCCCTGGGGGGAACCCTGGGGGCCGAGGTGATGCGAGGTCTGAGCCGGGAGGCGAAGGGAACCCTGGGGGCCGAGGTGATGCGAGGTCTGCGCCAGTGGACGCGGGGAACCTGGAGAAGGTCCCTTCCGGGAAAAAACCTGGGGACATCCCAATATCGACCGTAATAATTATCGGGGCAATACTAATGATTGTGTCCTTTGGGGCAGTGTTCCTGGTCCTCTCCTCCGGAAGAGCGGGAGCGGGCCCGCTTCCCGATTCCCTCAGGCTGGAGGAGTGGGAATATTGGGGGGACAAGTTCCACCTGAAAATTGGGTATAACACAAGCGAACCGGTCGTTGCAGGAAAGAACTTTGTCCAGGTCGGGCGGGGTTGCACACTTCAGATAAATGCGACATCGGGTATTTCGGAAAAGCAGTTCCCCTCGAGAATACGCTCAATTGTCGCGAAAGCCGGGGACCCGATTTCCGAGAATCAGACAAGAATAGGAAACAGGTCGGCTGAGATAATTACCGCGATCTACAAGACGAACGGCTACTATTGCGCGAACAGGGCGTTCACCGCAGTCAGCGGGAAATACTGCAAATTCGAGGTAATTCTGGCCGAGTGCGACGGGAAGCTGATTTCCTGAGCGACAAGTACCGGAAGGGCAATCTCAACTTTTTTAATCGGGCAATTCAACCAAAATCCCCCTTGAAAGAGCCAGGAATACCGAAGAGAGTCTCCGAGATTTTTGAAAAGGGCCTCTTGAAAAAAAAGCTTCCGGAAGGGGCGGGCTGGAAGGACTCCCTCTATCCCCCCCAAAAAGAGGCGCTCAATTCCGGCATTTTCTCCGGAAAAAGCCTCCTCCTCTGCACGGGAACCGGGAGCGGAAAGACGCTTGTAGCGGAGCTCGCGTCAATTAACACCGCGCTCTCTCGGAAGAAAGTCGTCTATATCACGCCCCTTCGGGCTCTCTCCCAGGAGAAGCATTCCGAATTCAAGGAGAAATACGGCGGGACATTCAAAATTTCCCTGAGCATTGGGGGCCTCGATTCCGAGGACGGATGGCTATCCGGCGCGGACATTATTTTCCTCACAACGGAGAAGCTAGACGCCCTGATGAGGCATCGGGTGGACTGGCTTGAGGACATTGGCCTCCTCGTTGCCGACGAGATACACGAAATCGGGAGCTCAGGGAGGGGGCCGACCCTTGAAATGGTTATTGTCAAATTGAGAAAGCTCTGCCCAACCCTCCAGATTCTTGCGCTCTCTGCAACTGTCGGGAACGCAAAAGAGCTTGCAGAGTGGCTGGATTCCGGGCTAGTTGAGAGCGATTTCCGGCCGGTTCCCCTGAAGGAAGGGACAATTGCAGGAAAGAGGATAGAGTTCGTTCTTGACAAGAAAAATCCGGGCGAGGTAGAGGAGAAAACGACCGCCCTTCCCGGGACTGAAGGGGCTGTTCTTGACTGCCTGGAGGGAAAAAGCCAGTGCATTGTCTTCAATCCCACAAGGAAGAGCGCGCAGAAGACTGCGGAGGATTTGGCGGAGCTATTAGAGAAAAAGCTCCCGCCCAGGAGCGAAAAGGAAAAGCAGGCATTAGAAGAGCTCTCTGAAAAAATACGCTTTGCTCTCCCTATTCCGACTGATCAGTGCGTCAAGCTCGCGGAATGCGTGAAAGGGGGGACTGCGTTCCACCATGCGGGGCTTGTTAGCGAGCAGAAAACTCTTGTTGAGGACGCTTTCAGGAAGGGGCTGATACGGGCGCTTTCGGCAACAGTCACGCTTGTCGCGGGAATGAACCTTCCGGCAAGAAGAATAATACTCAAAAGCATGATTACCTGGGGCGGGGACGGCCCGAGGGGATGGCCGGTCTCCCTCTACAAGCAGGCTTGCGGGCGGGCGGGCAGGCCCGGATTAGACAGCCTCGGGGAATCAATTGTAATTGCAAAAGACGAGAGGGCGCGCCTGGAAATTGTCGAAAAATACGTTCTAGGGGAAACTGAGGAGATATCCTCCCTTCTAGGAAGCCCCCCCGTCCTCAGAAAGGAAATACTCGGAGCAATATCCTCCGGATTCGGGAGCAATCTGGAAAGCCTGCTCTCCTTCTTTGAGGAGACTTTTTATTCCCACAGGAACGGGGGGTTGGGGAGAGTTGAAGGGACAATTCTCTCCGTTTTGGAGGAGCTCTCTGAGTGGGGCTTTGTCAATTATTCGGGGAAAGGAAAAGGGGAAGGGGCTGGGACCAAAGGAGGGTTCCTTGAGCTCTCAAAAATTCTCTCGAACTCGGAAAAGCCAAGGAAGGGGGGAGAAATCTCACTCACCCCAATTGGAAAGCGGGTCGCTGAGCTCTATCTTGACCCCCTGAGCGCAAAGGAAATAATTGAGGGAATTTCAAAAGGGGTTTCCGGCGCGTTCCCCTTGCTAGTTTTAGTTTCCTCGACAACTGAACTAATGCCGGGCCCATCTGTCAGGATTGCGGAGGAGGAGAAAATATGGGAGAGGGTTTCAAGGGAAAAAGACGGGCTCCCAAAGGCGCCTCCAGAGCCCTGGGAACCGGAGGCGGAGATTTTCGCAAGGGCAGTGAAGCTCGCTCTCGCCCTTGAGGCATGGATTAACGAGGCGCCAGACAAGGAAATAATGGATTCTTGGGGAATTGCGCCAGGAGACCTCCGGGGAAAGCTCATCAACTCCGACTGGGTGTGCTATTCCGCGTCTGAACTCTCGAAACTCTCCGGGAAAAGGGAGGAGACAAAGGAGCTATTGAAGCTCCAGATAAGGCTAGAACACGGGATAAAAGAAGAGCTCCTAGACCTAATCAGGCTGAAAGGAATCGGCAGGGTGAGGGCGCGGAAACTCCATTCCGAGGGCCTAAAAACCGCATCAGCGGTCCTGAACACCAGGCAGGAAAAGCTCGCCTCTCTTTTGGGGGAGAAGGTTGCAAAAGCAATTCTTTCCGGAAACTAGGCGGAGGACTTTTTCAACTCAACCAGCGTTATCTCAAAGACCAATGCCTGGCCCGCGAGCGGATGGTTCGCATCAAGCAAAAGTACCAGTTCGCCGTTCGGGGCTTCTCTCACTGAAAGGAGCTTTGCCGAGACTCCTGTCGGGAAAATGAGGCGGGCCCCTATTTCCGGCCGAAGTTCAAAGAGGGCGTAAGTTGAGTTAATGTCAACAAGATATGCGTCCCCATAGATTGTCGAGGATTTGGAGCCTACAGTCTCGTTAATTCCCTTTGCGCGAATGCTCTCATAGGGCTCGAGGAGGTATTTCGGAACAGTGACGTTCTGCATCATCGAGTTCTGGGGGTAGCCATATGCGTCCTCTGGGGAAATTCGGACAGTCTTCTTCTCTCCCGGCTTCATCCCGATTATCGCGTCTTCGAAACCGGGGATTACTGCGTTGGAACCGAGCGCGAACTCCATTGGGGAGTATTCCCTTGCCGAGGAATAAGTCCCGGAGGCCTTTGCCGATTCCTCAATATTCGTATCAAAAACGGTTCCGTCCTCGAACCTGCCAAGATAGTTGACGAGAACGGTGTCTCCCCTGGAGGCTCCCGAGTTTCCTGAGAAGAATGGCAGGGCAAAATAAATGAAAAGGGCGACGAACGCAAGAACGAATATTGCAGAGGCAATCCCCAGGGGAGTTTTCATGAATCCCGCCTTTTTTTCGGGACTGCCTTGCTTTGCTCCGGAAAGGGAGGGAGCGCTCTCGATTTTCGAGTGGGAAGGCTTTTGCCTGTGCTTTTTCGCCATTTCGCCTGAAAGTCCAGATATTCCCTTTATAATGTGTTTCTTCCCGGGAAAAGAATAAAAGCCCGAGGGAATTGTTACTGCCCAAAATGACAAGAAGGATTGCAATTGTTTCCGGAAAGGGCGGAGTCGGAAAAACCACGACTGCCGCGAACCTCGCAATTTCGCTCGCGAAACTCGGGAGAAAAGTGACCCTTGTTGACGCGAACTTCACGACGCCGGACTTGACAATGCACTTTGGGACGCCGGTAGGGACCCCGACACTCCACCACATTCTCGCAGGGGAATACACGCTCGACCAGTCAATGCACACCCATGTCTCTGGCCTGAATTTCCTTCCGGCAAGCATTGCAATACACGACATGAAGAAGAGGCGGTACCACAGGCTCGAAAAAGTGATTGAGAAACTGAAAGGGGACTATATCATCCTCGACACCCAGGCAGGGCTCTCAAGCGAGGTCCTCTCAGTAGTCGCAGCGTCTGACGAGGTCCTGGTCGTAACTAACCCGGAATGGCCGGCAATAACTGATGCCTTGAAAACAATAATACTCGCGAAAGAGTATGGAGCGCACATAACCGGAGTTGTCCTGAACCGCGTCACGAACTCGAAAATTGAGCCGAACATGAAGGGCCTGGAAACAATACTTGAGGCGAACATTGTCTCAATAATCCCGGAGGACAGGGAGGTCAAAGAGTCTGTCGCGAACAAGAACCCGATAGTGATATCGTCCCCGAACTCGGATGCGGCAATTGCGTTCACGCAACTTGCGGCGAACATTGCCGCAGTCGAATACAGGCCTCCCGGAAAATTCAAGAGAAGGATGGGCCGGTTCTTTGAGAAATTGTTCGGGTGAATTTTTCGGATGAAAAAGCGGACAACCCAAAAAAAGGGCGCAAAGGCATATTCAGTTTCCGAGGTCTCTAGGGAGCTCGGGATCCCAAGGGCGCCCGAAAAAGGCCTCCTGAGGAGGGCGCCCCTTATTCCGACAATTAGAAACGTCCTTTTCGCCCCCCACCTGTTCTTCGAGAAAATAGGGCACTTTTCGGCGGAATCGGGAATTGTATATCTCCTCCTGATTTCAGCATTCCCGGCAGTCTGGATTTTCGGGGCGAACGTAGGATTTCTCGGGGGAATATTCCCGGCAATGCAGGCGGGGGCATATGGATACCTTTTCATTATACTCTCTTCCGCGATTTCTGCCGGAATTGCGCATCTCGCCCTGAAAGCCATCGGGGGAAAGGGGAAGCTGTCTGAAACAATGAACTCGTTCTTCTTCGGCGGGACTCCCTGGTTCCTCCTCTCCTCAGTCCCGATCGCTTCCTTCTTCGGGCTCTTCTGGTCAATCTATCTTGAGAGCCTCGGGATTGCAAAAGCGCATGGAATCGGGAAATTCAGGGCAATCCTAGGAATACTCGTACCGCTCCTGATTTTCGTCGGGGCGCTCGCCCTCTTCGTCCAGATGAACCCAGAAATTGCAAGGCAGATTCTTGAGGAAGCGGGCCGGGCCGGAAACTATTCTAGTCCCTGAGAATGAAATCCTCTATCCTGTCCCTCGCCCTCTCCCTTTCCGCCTGGTGCTTTTCGAGGAAGGAATTTAGCTTTTCAACCAGGATTTCCTTGATTTCTCCTGTGAGCATTTTTCCCGCCTTGTAATCGTCGTGAATCTGCTTCAGGCGCGAGTCCGATTCCTCGAAGAACCGGAGATACTGATACGGAACGTCAATTTCGGGGTTTCCGCCAAGTTTCTTGTGCTCTTCAACCGTCGGCTGGCCCCCTGAAAATGCGTATTTCATCACTTTCTTCCGCACCTCCTTTGGGGAATCCTTCGTATAAATTGCCGAGTTCGCGTCAGAGGACGACATTTTCCCCCTTTCGGAGAGCGCCGGAAGGAAGACGGAGTGGATTGCCGCGGGCTTTGGGAACCCGAGCTTTGGGGCAACGTCCCGCGCAATTCGCCAGTAAGGGTCCTGGTCAATTGCGGCGGGAATAAGGACCGGGACATCCTTCTTCTCAAGGAAAGAGGGAAGGAAGGCCGCCCCCGCCTGGACATTCGGGTAGAAAACGAGCCCCGTGTTCGTCTCGTTAGTGAATCCGAAAACGGATTTCGCGGTCGAAAACGTCACGTGCTTTCCCACCATTGTCCCGAGGGTGTAGAGGGTCTTGCCGTACTCGGTGTTGACGAATATTTTCGTCTTCCCGGGGTCGAACCCGAGGGCAACAATGTCTAAGATGTCGTCATATGCGAGCTTCTTCGTCTCCTCAAGAGTATAGTTCCTTGCGAGGAATTTCTCCTCGTCGGTTACCATAAAGTAAAAGTCGCAGCCGAACTTTTCCTGGAGCCATTTGGAAAACATCCAGGGGACGAGGTGGCCGAGGTGCACGGAACCGGAAGGGGCGCGCCCAGTGTAGAGGGCGAACTTTTTCCCCGTCTCGTAGCCGTCAAGGAGGGCGCCCAAGTCCCTGTGCGAGAAGAATATTTTCCGCTTTAGGTAGGGATGAAGCTCCCCTCCCGCGAGGTTCTTGATTCTCGAGAGCATTTTCTCGTCCAAGGGGCTTGTCCCGAACTGCTTTATCAGCTTGGAATAGTCCACATCCCCCTTCACTTCCCAAGGAGTAACTGTGAAATCTTCGGCCATTGTTTTCCCAATCCTCCTGGAGTTCCTTATTAATTTACCTAACTTCTCCACCCCCCTTCCGCGAATATGCCCCAAGGTCAAGGAGCCCGTGGCCCGACAAGTTGAGGAGGATTGTCTTATTGCGCGCCTTCTTCGCAATCCGGATTGCTTCAGCAATTGCGTGCGCGCTCTCCGGGGCCGGGACAATTCCCTCGGCTCTCGCGAACAGCAGGCCCGCCCTGAAGGTCTCGGCTTCGGAGACGGCCCTCCCCTCAACGAAACCTTCGGACACCAGTTTCGAGAGAGTCGGAGCGGTTCCGTGGTAGCGAAGGCCTCCCGCGTAAATCTCCGGCGGGACGAAATCCGCCCCGAGGGTGTGCATCTTCAGCAAGGGAGTTGTCCCGGCCGAATCCCCGAAATCGTACTCGTACTTGCCCCGGGTAATTGAGGGGCACTCTTCGGGCTCGACTGCAACGAACTTTGAATCGGGGAACCGGTCAAGGAGGGGATAGCAGAGACCCCCGAAATTGCTCCCGCCCCCGACGCAACCGATTACATAGTCCGGGGCCTCGCCGAACAGACGGAGCTGCTTTTCCGCCTCAAGGCCGATAATTGACTGGTGTATCAGGACGTGGTTTAGCACGCTTCCGAGAGCGTATTTCGCGGTCCCGCCCGATTTCCCGACAACCTCAATTGCTTCCGATATCGCGATTCCCAAGGACCCCGGATGATTTGGCCTCTCGGAGAGAAGCTTCCTTCCGAAACCCGTCTCCTCCGAAGGGGATGGAAATATTTTCCCGCCGAAGAGCTCGATCAAGCCCTTCCTCTGGGGCTTTTGATCGAAACTGCACCTAACCATGAACACCTTTGCGGAAATCCCCGCAAGGGAGGCCGCTAGGGAGAGGGCGCTTCCCCACTGGCCGGCTCCGGTCTCTGTCACAAGGGCGCTCGTCCCCTCTTCCTTCGCATAGAAAGCCTGCGGGACTGCGGTGTTTATTTTGTGGCTTCCTGTCGCAGTCATGTCTTCCCTCTTGAAGAGAATTTTGCAGTCAGTCCCAATTTCTTTTTCAAGGGCGCGGGCCCGCCTCATCGGGGTCGGCCGGTTTATTGAATAGAGGGCGTCCCGGATTTTTCGGGGAATCTCTATTTTCCGCTTTCTTGAGAACTCTAGCTCTACCGCCCCCCTTGTGAACAGGGGGAGGAAGGCCTCCGGCCCCAGGGGTTCCCTTGTCCCCGGATGAATTGGCGGGGGCGTCCTTATTCTTCCCGAAACGTTATAGTATTTCTTCGGGATGTTCCTCCGCCCAAGCCGGATTTCCGTCTGTTCGCTTTTTTCGTGCTTGCTTTTCATTTTCTTCTTTTCACCTTTTTTCCCTCCCAAGATTTTCCAAGGAGAATGAAACTGCGGAAAATTCCGGATAGATGTGGCGGGTTGTTTTCGGCGGGAAGGCCTTTCCGGAAAGGGCAGTCCTTAGGACGTTCTCCTTCGGAAAAGGGACGCCCGGCTTTGAATAATGGAAAACCGGTATTCCCGAATAGTCGGCGAGAACTGCCGGGACTAGAAACGCTCCGAGGCTTTTCAGGGCGGAGAACCTGTGGTGGCCGTCAAGGATTATCAGGGAGGATTTTTCGACGAGAATTGGCGGACCGAAGAATCCGTCCCTTTGAAGAGAGCGGCAGATAACTGAGACCCTCTCGGAAACGGTCTCCTCATGGGGCAGAAGGGAGGATATTTTCAGGAGGGAAAACTCCTGATTCGAGGAAGGGTGCGCCCCCCCAAAAACAATCCCCCCTTTTCATTGAGTCTGAATTGACCATCAGTTCATTTTTCACTTCCTTTGGACTCTTTTTTCAAAAAAACCAGAAAAACCCTATTGTTCGGACTGGAGAAATACTACCAACGCCAAGAGCGTCCGAATGCTTCCATTTTTCTTCCAACTAATGCCCCAAACTTTCTTATAAGGATTTTGTCACTGGCAAACGTTTGTTTTCCCGAAATCCTGCCTGCGGGCTGGATGCCCTGCGGGGCAAAGCCCTTTTTTCTTTCCCCTCATTTGTGGGAAAACACGAGGACTGCCCCTGCCACAAGAATTATTCCTGCCCCTAGCCAGCTTACAAAAGTGAAAGACTCGCCCAAAAAAAGGTATCCAAGAAGGGTGCTTATCACAGGCACTGCCATTGAGATCATTGAGACATATGTCGCCTTTGTTTCCTGGAGGGCAATTGAAAGGAAGAGGACGCAGAGGAAGCCGGAGATTGCGGAGAGAATTAGGAAGAAAGGGGGCTCAATCGAGAGGACGGTTGAGAGACCTGAGAAAGCCGCGGGTATTAGGAAGACTATTGGAATCGGGAAGACGTTCCGGACCCAGGTAATCTCTTCCGCAGAATACCTCTTCCCGAGGCTTTTCTGGAAGACTGATGTTATCGAGTAAATTATTGCTGCAACAAGTATCAGGAGGTCTCCTGGCGCCGGGACAAACCCCTTTCCCCCGGTCGAGAGGAGATAGATTCCGAAAAGGAAAACCGCTATTAGCGCCCGCTCCGGCGCAGATATCCTCTCTCTCAGGAAGAGGACGGCAAAAATCGGGACGAATATCACGGTTGACTTGATAATGAAGCCGTAGTTTATTGAGGTCGAGAGCTTCAGGCCGAGGATTGCGACAATTGCCGCAACCGAGACGAGGAGGGCAATTCCCGAATAGTCGAGAGCGGATTTTTTAGAGAACCTTATTTTCCCCTTTCTAATCCAGAAGAAATAGATTGAGGCAACAATCCCCGAGAGGAAAAAAGTCTGAAAATTATATGCCAAGGGGTCCCTCGCCCCCCCGTATTTCAGGGCGAACTTGTCAATGAAAATCTGGAGCGCCCAGAAGACCGAGAAGAGGATTGCATAGAGGAGTCCTGAAGGGGGCCTTTGAGGAAGAGCCTTTTTCGCCATTTTACGGGGCAAGGAAGCGGGAGGGGTTTTAAACGGGGCGGTTTAGCGAAGAAGGGTTAATATTCCAAGAGGCCCGGTTTCTCCGAGAATCTGGGGGAAGAACTTGACAGTTGCAGAGGGCGAACACACTGGCCGGCGCGTGCAACGCTACAGAACAGAACCGAAAAAGCCTTAAAAACCAACGTAACATAATTGTTACACATGTCACAAATTGATTACAGTTCGAAAATCGTCCTCTCCCTTGCAACTTCCCGGGCAGAGAGGCTCGGAACCAAGGAAACCTAAATCCTCAGAAAAAGGGCGGAAAGGCTGATTGGGCGAAAATAAGCATTTATATCTCGGGACTGGGCCTTCAGCACAGCATGGGAAAAATAGGCGTTGCGATAAACGGATTCGGAAGGATTGGTAGGAACTATCTGAGGGGCGCGCTTGAGACGCCCGGCTTTTTCGACAGGTTCGAGATAGTTGCAGTAAACGACCTGACAGACGCAAAGACCTTGGCGCACCTCCTGAAATACGATTCAGTCCAAGGGGTTCTGCGGAATTCCGTCTCCGCCGAAGGAACAAGCATTGTTATTGACGGGAAGATGAAAATCCCCGTTCTCTCGGAAAAGGACCCCTCAAAATACAGGTGGGGCGAACTCGGAGCGAAGATAATAATAGAATCGACCGGCCTCTTCACTGACAAGGAAAAGTGCGCTGCGCATTTCAATGCGGGGGCGAAGAAGGTGATAATTTCGGCTCCGGGGAAAAATGTTGACGCGACAATTGTCCTCGGCGTGAACGAGGAAAATTATTCCCCGGAAAAGCACAATCTCCTCTCAATGGCCTCCTGCACAACGAACTGCCTCGCCCCGGTTGTAAAGGCGCTCGGAGAATCGATAGGGATTGAAAAGGGGTTCATGACAACAATCCACGCATATACGAACGACCAGAAAATACTCGACCTCCCCCACAAGGATTTGAGAAGGGCGCGGGCGGCGGCGCTTTCGACAATTCCGACAAGCACAGGCGCTGCAAAAGCAATCTATGAGGTAATCCCGGAAATGAAGGGGAAATTGGACGGCCTTGCTCTTCGGGTCCCGGTTCCGACAGGGTCAATGAACGATCTCGTGTTCGTCTCGAAGAGGGAGACAACTGCAGAGGAAGTCAATTCAATACTGAAAACTGCTTCTGAAGGGAGAATGAAGGGCTACCTTGAATACAGTTCAGAGGAACTTGTCTCCTCAGACATTGTCGGCAATCCGCATTCCTCAATAGTCGATTCCCTCCTGACCAAAGTACAAGGGGGGAACGTTGTGAAGGTAATGGCTTGGTATGACAACGAATGGGGCTATTCCTGCAGGCTGGTCGATTTCACAAAACTCATTGGGGAGAAAGGGGGACTTTAGGGAAATGCCGGTCCTCTCCGGAAAAGTCAGGACGCTTGACGACATCAATGTTGAGGAGAAGACAGTCCTCCTCCGGCTAGACATCAATTGTCCGCTTGGGGAGAAGGGAGAACTCCTCGACACGACAAGAATAAGGGCGGCAGTCCCGACAGTCCAGGAGCTCTCTGAGAGGAACGCAAAAGTCGTCATTCTCGCGCATCAGGGAAGGAACGGCAAGAAAGATTGCGTCTCCCTCGAGGCGCATGGGCAAGCCCTCTCCCAGATTCTCGGAGAACCAGTCAAATTCCTGAAAAATCCGGCAGGCTATTCGGAGGAGATTGGGAAAGCGCAATGGGGGGACATCCTCCTTCTCGAGAACCAGAGGTTCGAGAAGGACGAGGAGAAGGAACTCTCGCCAGATGAACATGCGAACAGCCCGTTCGTGCTCTCCCTTGCCAAAATCGCGGACGTTTTCGTCAACGACGCCTTCTCTGCGGCCCATCGTAGCCAGAGGTCTCTTGTCGGCTTCTGTCCCCTAATGCCTTCCGCTGTCGGAAGGGTAATGGAAAAGGAGCTCTCCGCCCTTGAAAAGCTCTCGAGCCCGGAAAAGCCGTCTCTATTCATTTTCGGGGGGGCAAAGGTGGAAGGAGTCTCCGATTTGGTTGAAAATCTCCTTTCAGGCGGGAAAGCGGACAAAATTCTCCTCGGGGGCCTGACGGGCCTCGCGTTCGTCCTCGCATCCGGCCACTCTCTTGGGCCGACAGACTCGGTCCTCCAAAAGGAGCTATCGCTCGAGGAAATGGGGAAATTGGCCGGACTCCTCGAGAAATACCCCTTGAGGATAATTGTTCCCTCAGACCACTCAATTGAAAAGGACGGCTCATGGAAGGCTGTAGTGAGCGCCCTTCCCACCCAATACCCGATATATGACATTGGGCCTGAAACGCAGAATCAGTTCAGGGCGGAAATCGCGGTAGCAAGAACAATATTCCTGAGCGGACCCCTCGGCCTTTTTGAAAAGGACGGATTCTCTGAGGGGACGAAAGCGGTCCTTGAGGCAATTTCGAAAAGAACCCTTGAAGGCGCCCACACCGTAATCGGGGGCGGGCACACTAACGCCGCAATCGAAAAGCTAGGGTTTTCCGGGAAATTCACGTACCAGAGTACAGGCGGAGGGGCGCTAGAGACATTCATTACCGGGGGAAGGATGCCCGTTTTAGACGCCCTTGAGAATTCGTTCAAGGGGTAAACTGTTGAAGGCTTTGGAAAAAGAGTTAGGTATTTATCCGGGGGATTTTTCCTGGGATTGAAAGGGAGAGGAAAAGGGCAAGTGAATGGCAAAGGGAAGGGGGCCGGAAAAATTGGGACTGTGTTCTATCTTCCGAAAGAAAAGCTGATTAAATTCATTTCCTCAATAAAGCCAACCCCCCTCATTCCATTCGGCGGAAAGTTCCAGGAATTCCGGGGGAAAATAGACCTTCAAGGGAACCTCACAATGATTCCTCCCGTAAAGCAGGTTTTCCTTCCTGACAAGAATCCGTCTTTCCTCTTCGACAAAAAGACCCAAAAAATAGTGAAAAGCCCTGCCGAAAAGGAAAGGGTACTTTTCGGAGTAAATCCTCTTGACATCAGGGCGCTCGATACTTTGGATGAGGTTTTCGAGAAAATCCCCTATTACCAGAAAAGAAGGAAGGCGTCAATTGTAATTGGCGCGGGGGATGCCGGGAAATCCGGCAAGTCCTTTGACCTATTCTTCCATGACGACGGGCAGGGCTTCATTGTCCTTGCCGGAAGCGAGAAAGGTAGGGCGTTCGCTCGGAAAATGAAGCTTTCAAAATTCTCCGGGAGCCTTCCGGAAATCGGGACTGCCCAGGAAAAATTCCTCCTTGATGCGGAAAAACTGCGGGAAAAGGTCAAGCGCGCGCCAAAGGAGGTCTGGGAGGAGGTCGCCCGAACCTGCCTCGGATGCGGAATATGCTCCTATGTCTGCCCGCTCTGCTACTGTTTTGAGGTCGAAGACAGGGTTCCGATTGGAGGCAAGACTGGGACGCGCTGCACGAAATGGGATTCCTGCATGCTTGAGAGTTTCTCTGAAGTCGCCGGAGGCCATGTTTTCCAAAAGAACCTTTCGGAAAGGATCAAGAATTGGTATTTCCACAAGTTCGCCCGGGCAACGTCTGAAAGGGGCTCTCCTGATTGCGTCGGATGCGACAGGTGCTTTCATTTCTGCCCTGTAGCAATAAACTTCAGGGAGGTCCTCGGGAAATGCTAGAACCAACAAGGGCAAAAGTCGTTCTTGCGAAAAAGCTATCAGGCGACGTTGTTCATCTGACTCTTGAGCCGGAGAAAAAAATAGAGAATTGGACTCCGGGACAGTTTTTGATGCTCTCAGTCCTCGGGTTCGGGGAGATTCCGGTCGGCTTTGCTTCCTATGGAAAGAAACAGTTCGATGTTGCAATCCGATCAGTCGGAACAGTCACTTCAAAACTCTTCGAGGCGAAAAGGGGAGAGTATGTCGGGGTAAGGGGCCCGTTCGGGAACGGCTTCAATGTGAAAAGCCTGAAAGGCAGGGACCTGATAATGCTGACCGGAGGGTGCGGAATACCTCCGTTTCGGTCGCTAATACACTATGTCGAGACCCATAGGAAGGATTTCGGGGAAGTTTTCCTGGTCTATGGCGCAAGAACGCCCCAAGACCTCCTTTTCTCGGAAGAGTTCCCGAACTGGGAGAAATTCATGAAAGTATTGACAACAATTGACCGGTCGGCTCCCGAATGGAAGGGGTGCGTCGGCTTTGCCCACACAAGGCTCGCTGACATCGCATTGAAGGATGCGAAGAAGGCGACGGCAATACTCTGCGGGCCTCCAATGATGTACAAGCCTGCGGTAGTTGAGCTCGGGAAAATGGGAATTGAGAACTCGGAAATACTTCTTTCGTTCGAGCGGAGAATGAAATGCGGGGTCGGAATCTGCCAGCACTGCGCAATTGACGAGAAATATGTCTGCAAGGACGGGCCGGTCTTTTCATACAAGCAAGTCATGGAGGAGATGCCTGATGCGTTCTAAAAGCAAGGGAGGAAAAGGGCGAGCAAAAAAAGCTCTGGGAAAAGTCCGCCCGAAATCTCTGGACGGAGGGCCCGCGGACTTGCGCCCAACTGTGGCAATCTATGACCTCACCGACTGCGAGGGGTGCGAGCTTGCTTTCGTCCCGATTGTGGAAAAAGTCGTCAGGGGAGCTAAAATTGTGGAATGGCGCCTGGGACAGGAGAGGAAAATCCCCCTGAAAGACGGGGAGAAGATTGCCGTCTCCTTTGTCGAGGGCTCGCCAATGACTCTGGAAGACAGGGAGCTGATGAAGGACCTGCGGGAGAGGAGCGCAGTAATCGTCTCGTTCGGCTCCTGCGCATGCGTGGGCGGGGTCCCGAGCCTCGCTGACAGGGAACTGCGGGAGAAATTCATGGCCCTTGTCTACTCCCCGGAATACAAGCCGAAGAGCGACATTCCTGCAGAACCCCTTGACAGGACAATAAAGGTTGACTATTATCTCCACGGATGCCCCGTTCTCCCCGAAACTGTCGAATGGTTCTTGGAGCAAGTCCTGATTGGGAAGAAGCCAGACAAGTTCGGGGGATACCCTGTATGCCTTGCCTGCAAGGAAAAGGAGAACAACTGCCTTCTCCTGGAAGGCAAGCCCTGCCTCGGGCCGGTTTCCGCCGGGAACTGCGGGGCGCCCTGTCCCACATTCGGAAAAATCTGCTACGGATGCACCGGGAAAGTGAAGGGCGCAAACATTCCCCAAATGAGGCAAGAACTAATCAAGATTCTTGGAAGCGAGAAAGCCGCTGACGAGCATATGAGGATATTCTTGAAGGACTGGAAACAATAATCAAGGTGATAGAAGAATGGTGGCCGACTATATTGCGAAAATTGAGGGGCACGGAAGGATTGACGTTGACTTTTCAGCCGGAACGGCGCAGCTCCATATTGAGGAAGGGGAGCGCCTCTTTGAGGGAATTGTTGTCGGGAGAAAATACGAGGACGTCCATTTCATAACTCCGAGAATCTGCGGAGTGTGCCCGACTGCGCACAATATGGCGACAATTAGGGCAATAGAGTCCGCGTTCGGGGTGGTTCCGACACCTGAAGCAATTGCCCTCCGGAAGGCAATGATTTCGGCCCAAATTGTCCAGAGCCACACCCTCCACCTCTTCTTCCTCGCGCTTCCGGATTTCTTAGGAATCGATTCGGGGACTGAACTAATGAAAAAGAACCCGAAACTCCTGAAAAAAATTCTCGCAATGAAGGGGATGTGCGACACTATTCTACGGGGAATCGGGGGGAGGGAAGTCCATCCGACAACGACAATTGTCGGGGGGTTCACCAAATTCCCGGAATTCCATTCGGCGGAGGAGCTAATTGACCTTGCAAGGAGGACTGTTCCCATTGCCGAAGAACTGATGGAAGTTGCGACAAAGGCAGTTGGCGATTTCGCCCCGTTCCACCGACCGACAACGCATCTTGCGCTTGAGGACTATTACGGTAACTCCAAAGTCTACACAAGCGAACCCGCGAGCTTCGACCCGAGAGATTACCAGGAGAATTTCAAGGAGAATGTCAAGATGTATTCGAGCGCCAAATATGGCGTGAGAAACAACAAGGGCTTTTTGGTAGGCGCCCTTTCAAGGAGAATACTTGCCGGAAAAAGGAACGTTACCGGAAACACGTTCGAGAACAACATTGCCCAAGGGGAGGAGATATTCGAATTCACCCAGGAAATTGAGAAACAATTGGCTCTCGCGGTTTCGACCGGCCTGAAGAAAGGGGAGGAAAAGGTTTCGTTCGTCCCGAGGGAAGGAGTCGGCGTCGGGGCAATAGAGGCTCCGAGAGGGACCCTATACAACACACTCTGGTTTGATTCCGAAGGGGTGTGCACGAAGGCAGATATTGTCACGCCGACCGCACAGAACCTGACGAACGTTGAGGAGGATGCGAACGCCCTTCTTGCCCAAAACAGGGGAAAAGACGAAGCTGAATTGAAAAGGCTCCTTGAAATGCTTGTCCGAGCCTATGACCCTTGCATCACCTGTTCGGTTCATTAGACTGGCGAGATAACCATCTTTGAGGGGTTATTATATAAAGAAGATTGGCTTTGGGCGGGGATGGCGGAAGGAAAGAGAGTTCTTGTCACAACATATTCCCCGACATTTGAGATGGAGAGGGGGCGGGAGAGTAGGGTTGACGGCTATTTGGGCGTCCTCAGGGGCGAAACTGACCCGATTGTCGGGGAGGATTTCCTGCTCTCCGAACTAAGTGGGGAGTTTCCCAAGGGAACGGAATTTTCGGAGCATTCCGACATTTTCGCAACAACAACTTTCCTCGACATGCTGGAAATCGGGAGGGGAACATATGATTCGGTTGTACTTGTCAACCACTTTGCGCCCTATGCGACCGGTCTTGGAAGCACCCTTTCCCCGACAGGAATGGCAGACGACGCATCTGAACTAATTGGAAGGAGCATTAAAAACGGGCTCTGGAAACTAAGGGCGGCAGAGGTTCCTGTCTATGTCGCGGAATGGATTGGGTACAATTCCTATTCCCCCCTTGGAAAAATAGCGTTTCCGGGTGACGAAACCGGAAAAACTGCTGCTGAAGTCTATGGGAAAATGCTCGGAGATGTCGGATTCTCAGTTGAAATGGTCAAGAGGTTCGATTTCGAGGACGGGCGCCTTGAGAGGAACGACCGGAGCGGAGAATATATTCTCATGAAAGCAGTCCCCGCCTGAAAAAAGCTTATTAAATCGACCCTGAAGAATCCCGGAAAAATGTGCCTCGCAATACCTGAGAAAATCGAAAAAATTGATTCTGAGAACTCCAAAGCAACAGTTTCCGGCGGAAGGGAGATTGACATCACCCTAGTCCCTGATGCAAAGGTAGGGGATTACCTGCTGATACATGCGAACCTGGCAGTGCAATTCATGAAAGAGGAGGAGGCGTTGGAAACATTGAAAGTTGCCTCAACTTGCGAGCATAGCGAGCATAGCGAGCATACCCACAAGGGCTGAATTGTCAGACAAGGCTCCGCTCGAGGCAGAAATGGGGCTTGAAGGAAACAATTTCAAGGCGTTCCGCCCCGTTTTTCCCATCAACCAAGACCCCGTAAGAACCCAACGCCAGATATCCGGAAGCGGCAAGGTCGGGAATTTGCGCAAAAAGGGGCGTCTTTGGGTTCAGGGGAAGCTCAAGAACGCGTCCCTCTGAGAGAATTTCCCTCACCCGCCTGCTTTCGCCGGAGCGCGGGCCGGCATACCGAAACTCGGGGGAATGCCATTTCTCTCCCGTGAAAATCGCAGAGAGGCCATTTTTCCGGGCGCCTTCCAAGGCGTCCTCGACTGTGACATACTTGTACCTGACCCCTTCTGCCATCCTTTCCGGGTCGCCGAACCTGGCTCCGATGCAGTCGAGGGGAACTGTTGGAGTTCTCCTGGAATTTCGACCCTCTCCGGGGCTTGCGAAATAGCACCGGGTTTCTTTTGTCGGGGAGGCCGAATAGCTGGATGAAAGCCCGTCTAGAAGAGGGAGAGATGCCTCCGAAAAGTTCCATTCCCATCCGAGCTCTTCCTCTCCGGGGATTATTATTGCGTCTGCGCCATTGAGCGTCCTGAGAACAAGGTCGTCTCTTGACAATTCCCCGCCGTTCGGCCTGAATCCGCCCCGGGGGGTGAAGAGGTTTCCGAGGGCGTAGATTTTCGAATACTTCCTCCCAGATCTCCTCGACTCCTCCGCAAGGCGGGCGAGGGAGCCCGGGGAGGAGTTGACCCCCGATATCAGGAGGATTTCCCTGGAAGAGGGGTCGAGCACATTCTCCCTGAAGAATTCGGGGAGCTCTGGGCTTTCAAGCATCCGGACATAATCGTCTTTTGCCATTGCCGGAAAATGCTGGATTAATCACTTAAAAATAGATTTAATAATTAAAAATTAATATTCGCTCTCAAGAAGGCGTCCCAGTTCAAATAGTCCCGAAACGGAGCGCCCGTATTCTCCGGGATTCTCAGTCGAAGGGTTCCTCAAGAGGAGACATCTGAACCCCAATTTCTCCGCAGGAAGGAGATTCTCGGCCCTGTCGTCAACGAAAAGGCAATTCTCTGGCAAGAGACCTGTCTCCTTCAGGAAATATTCGTATATTTTCCTGTCGGGCTTTCTTGATTTTGCGGAATCGCTCACAATTGTCCTTGAGAACACTATTTTGTGCCGTTTCAGGATATAGTTGACCCAGGGGGTAAAGTTGTTAGTTAGGCAATAGACGGGGATTCCCAATTCCTTTGCGGTTGAGAGGAGTTGGCGAATTCCGTTGTTTGGCTCGTGGGTGTCGAGAGCCTTTTTCAGAATTTTTCCGGTAACTCCCGTTCTCCTGAAGAACTCTTCTTCCCCCAGTTCCCCTCCAGATAGAAGGAAATATTCCCTCTTCAGGTCGGAATAGGATATTTTTTCCGAGACAAGCGGGTGGATGAGATTGATGTTTCTCGCGTTCTTCAGGACAACTCCCCCCAAATCGAGGACTAGCGCCCTAATTTTTCCCGACGGATAGGACTGCACCCAGATTCCTCCTGTTGAACTTTTCGAGATTTTCCGCTTGCCTTCTGGTGAGAATTTCAGCCGAAAATCCCCAGTGGAGGGCGAGATATTCCCCTTTCTTGGGCGCCTTCCCTAGGAAGTTCTCGTCAATTGTCGCAGTTGCCTTTTCGGGTTTCGAAAAGTTCCCGGAAGGGAGGACGAACCTCCTCTCAACTGAATTTCCTCTGATGAATTTCGCCGGAGTTATCAAGCAGTTATTCTCAGTCTCTATTGTCTTTGGGACCCGCCCAGTTATTGTGTGGATGAAGAGGACGTGGAAGGAATGATGCGGGACCGCGTTTTTCGGGACTGAGGATGCCAAACGCTCCGCCAATTTCGCCGGAAGTCCCCTTTTTGAAAAAGTGTTTCTTATGAGAGAGGAAAGGTCCTCCTGCCAGTTCCCGGACAGAAGAGGGGAGCCGGTGAAGTGCGCCCGGACAACTTTTTCATCGAAAGGTTCGAGCCCTTTTTTTTCGGCAATTAGGGAAAGATAGGGAAAGAGCGCCTCGAAATTCTCAAGGGATTTTTTCGCAGGGAGGGCATCCTTTCCAATAACCGCGCTGTAGAGGTCGCGCCCGGTCTCCTTTGGCCCGCAATAGCCGAGGCTGTTAGTGATATAGCCGTAGCGGGAGGCGAGGGCAATTCCGTTCTCGGGCATTTCAGGAAGACGCGACCGCCCTTCTTTCCGAGAGGAGGAAATAAGAGAGGGCGCCGACAATTATTGCCGCGCCAAAACCTTGGGAAAGGGTTGGGAACGAGAGCCCGGAGGAGAGGGCATAAGTCACTAGCGGGGAGGCTGAGAGGACTGCTGTTGTTGCAAAAGCTCCGGAAGTCTTCACTGCTGAGAAATAGAGGAGGGCGTATAGCAGGAGAACTCCTGCCAACCCTAGCGTCCATTGGAAGGAATTGAAGGCAATTGACCAGTCGGTCCTCTTTCCAAAGAGGAGGAATGAGAGAAGGACTGGGAGGCCACCTGCGAACCGGACCAAAGAAAGCGTCCTTGCAGGAACTTTCGAGAGGAATTTTTCGACAATAGTGGCTTCTCCCGCCCAAAGAAGCGTTGCCCCGAGTATCAGGAAATCCCCATAATTGAGGGAGATTTTCGCAACTTTCCAGAAAAGGAAATTCCCGGCAAGAATTGCACCGGAAACGGCAAGGTTCCTAAAAGAGAGGTTCTTTTTCAAGAGAAAAATTGAGAGGGCGAGGACCCCTAGGAACATTGACTTGTGGAAAAAATTCGCTGACACTGCCGTTGTCTCCTTCAGGCCGAGGAAGAAGAGGAGGAATGCGAGACCGCCTGAGAACAGGGAAACGTAACCCAAGGGAAGCGCGGTCTTTTTCGAGAACGCTTTTTTGACATCTGAAAATTTGACAAGGAACGCTCCGAGGACAATTGCAACGAGGAGGTTCTTCAAAAAGGAGAAGAGGACTGGGTCGGTCTGGCCGACCACGAACTTGTTCAGGTAAATTGAGACTCCGCTGACAATTGCAGCTCCGAGGGCGAAAAGAATACCTTTGTTGTTGAATGCTCCCATTGAGGAAGGGACGAAATTCCCTCTATAAAAAGATTCTTTTGATTCAAGGGTTCGCGTAGCTTCCGACATAGGCAGGTGAGAGAAGGACCTGGGCTTCTGTAGGGATGAGCTGGAGAGCGCCTTCAGAAGTCAATTGGTATGTCTGGACATTCAAGTCAATTGATTTCTCCGGGAAATCAGTCGGCTGGGAGACCAAGACATTCCCTGCGGAATAGATGTTTGCGGCCCCCCTTGAATTTATCTCCGCCCAGTTAAAGTCAGTGATTCCGGGAGCGCTCTGCCAGTTCTCAATCTGGCCGAAGGAATATGCACCCAAATCAGTTAGGCCAAAGGGGGAATTGTTTGAAATTTGTATGTAAATCTGGGGGAGGGACTCTCCGTCAACCCCCGCACTCCTGAAAGCGGAATAGAGAGATGTCGCGAAATTCTGGACTGATGTGTTTCCCCCGCACTCGTTTAGCCGGACAACGAGCCTGTCCAATTCTCCGTTCCCTTGGGAATATCCGTCAACAATTGCGCCCGCGAGTTTCTGGAAAGTTGTCTGGGCGAGGGCAGGGTTTCCGTCCCCTGAGAGGACAAAGCTATCAGTATAGCCGTGGAGATTGAGAGTGATGTCAACGAAATCGTTTCCTGCGACAATTCCCGTTATCTGGGAGAGTGTTTCCGAGGGCCCGATGCCTGAGATTGAGGGCGCAGGTTGAATGCCCCTCTCCGCCGGAGCGACGAGACCCTCGATATAGGAGGAATAAGAGGCTTCGCTTGGGGGGTTTCCGGAGAGATCGAATGTTGTTATGTCGTCCTGGGAATGCCTCTGGAGAAGCATTTCGTTGTTGAAATAATCGAGAAATGCCCGGGCAGGGGGGGAGTTGCCGTTCGTCCATTGCCCTCCGTTCAGGAAAACTAACTGCTGTTCCAAGGGATTCGCCCCGTAGAGGGCAAGGGCTTGGTCAACATAATCCAATGCTAGAGAGGGCCCGTGCTTGAAGCCTATTGCCTTGTAATTCTCAATCAGCCTTGAGATGTCCTCAGTCCGGACAAGTTCTGAGAATACCGTGTCCAAGGGAAATCCGTAAGATGCGCGGGCGTCGTTGAATGCGGGCGCCCGGGAATTGTATGTTCCCAGTATTTCGTCAATTCGCTCGGGAGAAAACCCGGCCTGTCCGGATGCGAGAATTACCGCGTCATATGCCGCCTCGCCATAATTTCCTATGAACAATTCAGATGTTGTGGGTAAAGGGGTTGCTGTTGGAAAGGGCGTGGTTGTGGGAAAGGGCGTGCTCGTAGGGAGAACTGAGACAGGGTTACTCTGCCCGGGAAGGGCGGTTCCTTCTTCAGGAAGAGAGGTCGCATCGGGGGCATTCGAACTCGGGGCAAGCGGGGCAAGGGAGGGAAGGACGCAGGACGCGCCTAGCGCTCCGAGAAGCGCGAGCGGAATTAGCATCCTTTTTTTCATTATACTTGCCAGTCCTCCCTTTTCATTTTTTTCGAGTGAATAGCTTTCCTAAGGCCCTGTGCCGTCAGTGGGTCCTCTGCCGTTCTTGCTGCTTTGGTAAGCGGCATACCTTAGTATTCCTGCGCCTGCCGCTGCGAGAAGCAAACCATATCCTGCGTTAGGGGCTCCTCCATAGGAGCCTCCCCCTTGGTTCGGCGTTGCAGTCAATTGGACTGCTGTCGGGGTCGGGCTTCCGAAAGGAGTGCTTGTTGGCCAAAGAGGCGTTGTTGTGTTTGTCGGGGTGTTTGTGACTGTCGGGGTGTAGGGGGTTGATGTGTTTGTCGGTGTGAAAGTCTGCGTGGGGGTGAAGGTCAGAGTCGGGGTCGGGGTGTCTGAGGGTGTTGGTGTGACATAAGTCCCTGTCGGCGTTATTGTCGGAGTATAGGTATTTGTCGGGGTGAACGAGGGTGTTGGTGTGAATGTGGGTGTGTATGTTTCGGTGGGCGTTCCTGTTTCTGTCGGGGTGAATGTAAAAGTCGGGGTCGGGGTGAACGAGGGTGTTGGTGTGAATGTGGGTGTGTATGTTTCGGTGGGCGTTCCTGTTTCTGTCGGGGT
>Ga0116204_1000133_pt1 | contig 36647 bp, 30 predicted proteins | sample LakKivwa52mmetaG_FD_94481 | JGI IMG/M metagenome (GOLD analysis project Ga0116204, IMG submission 94481) | Anoxic lake water microbial communities from Lake Kivu, Rwanda to study Microbial Dark Matter (Phase II) - Lake Kivu water 52m metaG | ecosystem: Environmental > Aquatic > Freshwater > Lake... | reverse complement strand
TGAACGGGGAAAATAAATGAACTGGCCTTGTGGAATGATAACATTTCCGGGATAGTCCCGATTTATCAAATTTTCGCCTACAGGCTGGTGATCTCTAAATCAATCGTTTCGCTTACTTAGATTAAGTATAAATAGTTATCAATCAATAATTTAAATGATATTTCATTTATTTTTGCATCGAAAAATTAAGTCAGGGCGTTTTGAACCGCCCAACACCAGAACATCAAAAATTTAAACTAAAAACTATGGATGAAATTAAAACAACAGTGCAGAACCTTGTAAAGAAGCATGGCAAATCACGCGAAAATCTCCTTCCTGTTCTACAGGGTGTTGCCGAGAAAGAGCGATACGTGAGTGAATATGCAATGACTCTGATAGCGGAAGAGATGGAGATTTCGGCTGCTGATGTATTCGGAACGGCTACGTTTTACAGTTTTATGGACACAACACAGCGCGGCAAGTTCATCATCAGGATTTGCCGGACAATTTCCTGCTACATGAAAGGGAAAAACCAAATCCTACTCGCCCTTGAGGAGGCACTGAAAATTAAACTGGGCGACACTACACCCGACAAAAAATTCACCCTTCTCGAAACAAACTGCATCGGCTGGTGCCACAAAGCCCCTGCAATGCTTATCAACGATGAGGTGTACACTGAGCTGACAGTTGAAAAAGTCCACAGCATTATTGCCGAATACAAGCAGCTTTCATAACTCAAATTCAAGAAACAATGGGAAAAAATATTTTAAAGCGTATTGATCTGATCTTCAAAGAGGAAGACGATTTTAAGAAAGTACTGGAAAAAGCCTTGCAAAGCACCAACACCGAGTTGATCAACGAAATGATTGCCTCAGGGTTGAAAGGTCGTGGAGGAGCTGGATTTCCGACAGGGCTTAAATGGAAACTAACCTCAGAAGCTCAATCAGAAACAAAATTTGTAATCTGTAATGCAGATGAGGGCGAACCGGGAACCTTCAAAGACCGTGAAATCCTGACCAGGGTGCCTTACAAAGTACTGACAGGGATGGCGCTTTGTGGTCGTATCATCGGCGCAAAAGAGGGTTTTATTTACCTCAGGCACGAGTACAAATACCTTGTAAAAGAATTAAACAAGGAGATTGACAGGTTTCATGCCGTTTTGGATGAACTTGGATTAGACTTCAGGGTAAAAATATTTCTTGGTTATGGCGCTTACATTTGCGGCGAGGAAAGCGCACTGTTTGAATCCATGGAAGGTAAACGAGGAGAACCCAGAAACAAACCACCCTATCCGAGTGATTTTGGATACCTTGGTAAACCAACAGTGATCAATAATGTTGAAACACTGGCACATACGTTCACCATTTTCCAGCATGGATCAAGCAAATTCAACGAACTTGGGGTGAAGGACAGCTATGGCTCAAAATTGTTTTCGGTTTCCGGCGATACGCCAACTCCCGGTATTTATGAGCTTGAACTTGGAATGACGGTTGAAGATTTTGCCAACGATTTTGGAGATGGCGATACCAAAGCAGTGCAGGTTGGAGGCGCATCCGGATTTTGCGTTCCCCGAAAAAAATTCAGAGAAACACATATCGGCTACCAGGGAAAACTTGTGGGCATTTCGCTACCCACCGGAGGTTCGATGATGCTTTTCAACAGCTCCCGTTCTATGTTCAACCTGCTGACCAATTACCTCGAATTTTTCACAGAGGAGTCCTGCGGACAATGTACACCTTGCCGTGTTGGCACCCAGCAGCTCCTCGAAGGAAGCCGCGCTGTAAAACGTGGCGAAAAACCTGCTGCTTACCTTGATAAGCTGCTCGCACTCACCGAAACCATGAAAGCCACAGCAAAATGCGGACTTGGACAGTCGGTGGCAAACTCGTTTCAGTCTATTGTTGAAAATTTCCGCGAAGAGATGATTTACTAAAAACCACAATAACTATGACTAAAAAAATCAATATTACTATTAACGGAACCGAACTAGCTGTAGATCATGGCACAACCATACTGGATGCCGCAAAGCAACTGGGAATCAAAATACCCGTTTTATGTTACCACAAAGATCTATGTATTGCTGGTAACTGCAGGGTTTGTGTTGTAGAGGTAGCAGGTGTTTCCAAGTTATTTGCCGCATGCGCCACGCCCGTTTGGGAAGGAATGGATATCCTGACCAACAGCCTGATGGTGCGTAACTCACGGAAGCACATCATCGAGCTGTTACTTTCGGAGCACAACGCCGATTGCACCAAATGCTATAAAAACGGCAACTGCGAATTGCAGGAACTGGCCGCTGAATACAAAATCACCAACCAGGATTTCATTGATTTGATCCATTCACATTCCTACACAATTGATAGCTTTTCGCCTTCAATCATAAAGGATGACAGCCGTTGCATCAGGTGTCAGCGCTGTGTGCGTACCTGCGATGAGCTGCAAAGCGTTGGTGCACTTACAGTTGCACACAAGGGCGATCATATGAAAATTTCCACTTTCTTCAACAAGCCTATCAGCGAGGTGGTGTGTACCAATTGCGGACAATGTGTAATTCACTGTCCCACAGGAGCACTCATCGAACGCAACTACATCGAAGAGGTTTGGGCTGCCATCGGAAATCCGGATAAGCATGTGGTGGTGCAAACAGCTCCGGCAGTGCGTATCGGGCTGGGTGAGGCGCTGAAACTAAAACCGGGCGAGCGTGTTACCGGTAAAATGGTCGCAGCGCTCAGGCGTCTTGGGTTCAATTCAGTATTGGATACAGACTTTACCGCCGACCTCACCATTCTTGAAGAGGGAACGGAGTTGCTGCACCGGCTGAAAAGCATTATTGTTGAAAATGACAATAAGCACCCATTGCCGATGACTACAAGCTGCTCACCCGGCTGGGTGAAGTTTTTCGAGCATATCTACCCCGATTTGATGCCGCACATGTCCACCTGCAAATCGCCACAGCAGATGTTCGGGGCATTGGCCAAAACATTCTATGCCAGGAAAATTGGGGTTGATCCCGAAAAAATTGTCAGTGTGTCCATCATGCCATGCACCGCCAAAAAATACGAAGCTAACCGTCCCGAAATGCGTGACAGTGGATTTAAAGACGTTGATTATGTGCTTACTACCCGCGAGTTGGCCATTATGATCCAGCAGGCCGGCATCGAATTCAATGACCTGCCCGAGGAGCGTTACGACTCGATCATGGGAACATCTACCGGCGCCGGGGTAATATTCGGCGCCACCGGAGGAGTGATGGAAGCTGCGCTACGCACTGTTTATGAAATAGTTACCGGCAGAGAAGTACCGTTCGAAAACCTGAACATTCAACCTGTACGTGGATTTGATGGCGTTAAAGAGGCAACGATAAAAATCGAAGGAACAACGCCGGAGTACAAATTCCTCGAAGGTGTTGAGGTTAAATGCTGTGTGGCTCATGGTCTGGCCAATGCCCGTCATGTGATGGACACCGTGAAATCCGGCAAAGCAGACTACCATTTCATCGAAATCATGGCTTGTCCGGGTGGATGCCTGGGCGGTGGAGGTCAGCCGATACCGACTACACCTGAAATCCGTCAGAAACGCATAGAGGCAATTTACGCCGAAGACTCGTCAATGACCTTAAGAAAATCGCATGAAAATCCTGAAGTGATTCATCTTTACAAGGAATTCCTTGGCGAACCATATGGCAATCTATCTCATAAACTACTCCACACAGAGTATTCTGAACGACAGAGATATTGATCGAAAATAGTGATCAACTAAAAAAGAGAAAATCCCGCACTCGCTTTAAAATAAAGGTAAGTGCGGGATTTTCACATCTTTGGATAAACCAACTTTTACCAATCAGGTAAAGATGATATGACTGCCTTCGCCACCAGCCTTTTCGTAAAATTCGCCGACAGTAATAATTCCTTTAACGTGCTCGCTTAAGTCCTCTTTTCTGATTTTGAACATATCAGCGGCCAGTTTACAAGCATAAAGACTGCCTCCACCGGCAACAAAGAGCTCAATGAACTCACTCACTGGAGGAACATCTAGTTTGTCCATCTCTTTTTTCATCATCGCCGAAACCATGGCCTCCACACCCGGAATAACTCCGAGCAAAGTTGGCATCCTCATTCCACCGGGAAGACGCATAGCAGGATTCCCCACGACACCGGTATGAAGGTTATCCATCCGCTTTTTCATGATGGCCTCCAATCCAAAAAATGTAAAGAAAAGATTGGCTTCTATGCCTTCCATCACGGCGCCATTTCCCATCACAAGGGCTGCATACACATCTTCGATGGTACCTTTGGCGCAGATTATACTCACCTTTTTTACGGGATTCTTATTATCTGACATAGCAATAAATTTTTGATTGATTGATAATTACACGCAGCTTGTCGGCTTGGGAATACCGGCAATTTTGGTTGATTTTTTCAATGGTGCTCCAGGAAAAAGCTGGTAGAAATCCTTCACATCTACAACACCCGACTTGTTGATTCCTCTGATGGTGAGTTGTTCACCACCGTTATGCCTATTTCTCAGGTATTCGAGAACCTGGTAGTGTTTTTCGGTAAGTTCAAGTCCCTCCTCTTTGGCAATTGCTGCTGCAATCTCTTTGGTCCATTGAGCCGGATTGGTGAAATAACCCTCTTCGTTGACGTCAATTGCGACGCCTGCATACGTTTTTTGTGCCATAATAACTTGATTTAATGATTATTACTTTGAGTCTGTTCTTCTTTGGTTAAATTTTTCAGGAAAGTGATCATGAAACCCAGCGATCTGCGCATTTCAGGTGACCGTAGTTCACGGATGACTCTCCATAGCGAATATTCAGGGATATCTTTGGTATCCAGGTTTTTATAGATTTTAACTGCATTATTGATTGCATCAAGCATATCCGGTTGCGTCAGATCTTTAACCGTTTGCAGAATGGTTACAATATTATCGGCCAATGCTTTAACATCATCTCTTGAGAATCCGGTAACAACGTTATCGAGCACGCGGGCCAACTCGCTTAGGAAAGCAAAATAGCCCCTCTGCTCAAGATCGTTCATTTTATCAATTGCATCCAACCCAACCTGCCGCAAAATCGGAGTGGCATCCTTGAGAAAATCCTGAAGGCTCTCCAGTGTGTCGAGCAGGTCGTTCAGGCTCTGCAAATTCCTGATAAGTTTAATTCCCAGACCTGATAAAGCCTCGGGATGCAACTCAATGCTGGCCTTGTCCAGTTCAGTTACAGCCGTGTTGAAGGCGTCTTTTCCAATGATAGACAAGTCGGAAATCAAGTCCTCGGTGGTTTCACGGCTCTGCTTCTGCAAAAAAATCTCTTCAAGGATTAAGTCGAGTTTACGGTTTATTTCATCTATTTGTATTTGAACATTTTGATCGGTCATATGTATTTTTTTTCGATGTAAAATTGGTGCTCCGTTATGATTTCTGGAAAAGATGACTCAATCAGATCTTTTTACCAGCCATTGTCATCTTGCTGTCAATGGGCATCTCTTTGCCTTTGAGCAGAATATGCCAGTAAATCCATCTGAACATCAGTTTTCCATAATGATTCATGCGGTTCTCTCTGAGGAGGCCGAAGGGGCCGATGCCGGGAAATGGGAAGTGCCCTGGCAGTGGTTCGGTGTCGTAATTAAAGTCAATGAGTGCTCCTTTTCCGTGCCCGGTTTCGATGTAACAGTTGGAGTGCCCGTCGAAACTTCCGGTGAATGATCGGTTCTCGATGTAACAAATAAGGTTTTCGTGAAGGATTTCTGATTGGAAGTGAACCACTGAACCAGCTTTGGAGGTTGGAAAATTACCTGCATCGCCGATCACGAAAATGTTCTCATACTGAGTGGATTGCAGAGTATTCTTGTCAACAGGAACAAAACCCAGATCATCTCCCAGGTTGCTGCGCTCGATCATTGCATCTCCCTTGTGCAGCGGGATAGATACCAGGCAGTCGAAATGAATTTCCTGCCCGCCGTAATCAATGATAACCTGTTTTTCGCTGTCCACCTCACCCAGCACATAATCAGTAACCAGGTTTATATTCTTCTGATCAAGCAGATTACCCAGCATTTTCGATGCTCGGGGTTTGGTAAATGCTCCACCGAGCGGAGTTACGTAAGTAATTTTCACATTGTCTCTCATCCCTCTTTCGAGAAAGAATGCATCAGCAAAAAAAGCAAATTCCAGAGGCGCAACCGGGCACTTTATTGGCATGTCTGCAATATTGATCACAAGGTCTCCGCCTTCCCAGGTTTTGAAGAATCCCGCAAGCGCTTTTGCACCTTCGATGGTGTAAAAATCAAATATCTTTTTGTGCCATAGCTCCCCTTTCAGACCCGGGGTTTCCTCAGGCGCAATCTTTGTACCTGTGGCAATGATCAGAATATCATACTTCAAAACCTCCCCGCCCTTAAGCAGCACAGTGTTATTTGGCGCATCCACACGCTCAATTTCGTGGTAAATAAGGTTCACACCAGGGGGAATAAAATTGTACTTTGGCTTTACTACGTCAGCCTCTTTATAATAACCGAAAGGAATGAACAAGAACCCAGGCTGGTAATAATGGATTTTAAACTGGTCAATCAATGTAATCTGCCAGTCCTCACGCGGCAGTTCCTCCCGCATTTTATTGGCCATGATGGTTCCGCCAGTGCCAGCGCCTAAAATGAGCAGTTTCTTCATCGAATAAATATTAGAGTTATTAATCTGAATTTCAGTTTAAATACAGCATTTGAATTTCTTGGCAAAATTAGTCATTATTGATATATGTCAATTATTAAATATGATAAAAGGTGAAAAGTAATTTTGCAGCCCAAAAAAATTTAGATTCTACAATGAAATATTACCAGAAGCTATTCAGTTTCATTTTTTCTGTTGTCGCTCCTCTGGTCATTATTACCTTTGCCCTCAGAGAGGTAAAAGATGACCACCACAATCTCAACGAGTTAAGAGCGAAATACTCCGTTACACACAAGCAGGTTGTAGATCACTCGCAACACGCTGTTTTGCAGCAGGAATTTACCAATCCTCACGAGATTACTGCAGCTTGTCTCTCCTGCCACACCGAGCGCGGTAAAGAAGTGCTGAAAAATGCCCATTGGAACTGGGAAAGAGAAGCCTTCATTCCTGGCCGGGGCGTTACATATCTTGGCAAAAAAAACCTGATAAATAACTTTTGCACGGGGATTTCGAGCAACGAGGGAACCTGCAACCGATGTCATGTTGGATATGGGTGGGAAAATCATGACTTTGACTTTACCAATGAGTACAACATTGATTGCCTGATCTGCCATGACAATACCAACACCTACGAAAAAGCAAAAGGTGGCGCAGGATATCCCGTAATGGGCGAAGAGGGTCCGGATTTCACCAGGATTTTGGGCAATGTAGGCCGGCCGGGAACCTACAACTGTGGTTATTGCCATTTTCATAGCGCCGGTGGTAACAATGTTAAACATGGCGACCTCGAAATGGCACTGCTCACCGCCGACCGTTCAGTGGATGTTCATATGGGTGTTGACGGCCTGCACATGTCGTGCGTAGAGTGTCATCCGGCCGAAAATCATCAGATGCTGGGCCGTTATTATGGCGTATCTTCCTCCAATACGCAACGCGCCACCTGCGAGCAGTGCCATACTTCAGTGCCACATGCCAATAGCAAACTGAACGAGCACACAGTGAAGGTGGATTGCAAAACCTGCCACATCCCTGTTTATGCTAAGGTGAATCCGACCAAAACTTACTGGGACTGGTCAACAGCAACAAAGCGCAAGGACGGAAAGCCTTACGAAGTACTCGATTCTACAGGAAACCAGGTTTACGCCTCCATAAAAGGTGATTTCCACTGGCAAAGAAATGCTGTTCCGGAATATGGCTGGTTTAACGGAACCGCCGACCACCATTTGCTTACCGATAAAGTTGATTTGAATAATTTACCACTGAAAATCAATACTTTATTTGGTTCATACGATGACAAGGAAAGCAAAATCATTCCGATGAAAGTGCACCGCGGTAAACAGCCCTACGATGTGGAAAATCTAACTATCATTCAACCTAAATTGTGGGATAAAGAGGTGAACAAGGGAGCTCTCTGGGTTGACCTCGATTGGGAAAGAGCACTTGAAGAGGGAATGGAATACGTTGGAATGCCTTATAGCGGAAAATACGATTTCGTCGAAACGGAGATGTATCTACCAGTAAGTCATATGGTTTCAACATCAGACCTGGCACTCGATTGCAAAGATTGCCACACCCGTGAAAACAGCCGGCTCGCCCAACTCACCGATTTTTACATGCCAGGCAGAGACCGTAACTTTACACTTGACACCATTGGTCGCTGGCTCATCATCTTGTCGCTCCTCGGCGTATTGGCACATGGTACAGCCAGGGTCATTATTTCGCGAAAAATTAAAACTTCATAATCCAATTTCCTGACCTATGAGCAAATCAAAGGAAGTACTCGTTTATGCCGGCTTCGAGCGGTTTTGGCACTGGACGCAATCGTTCCTGATCATTTTTCTTGCCATAACCGGGTTCGAAATTCATAGCAGTTACACCCTGTTTGGTTTCGAAACCGCCGTTGATCTGCATAATAAATCAGCCTGGGCGCTGATAGTGCTGGTGATCTTTGCCATTTTCTGGCATATCACCACCGGACAATGGAAGCAATATCTGCCCACAACCAAAAACCTTAAAGATCAGATCGAGTTTTACATCACCGGAATTTTCCGGAACGCCCCCCACCCCACTCAAAAAACACTCATCAGCAAGTTAAACCCTTTGCAGCGACTGGTTTATCTTGGATTAAAGATTCTTGTTATTCCGGTCATGGTTACCACCGGGCTTGCTTACATGTTTTACCGCTATCCGCAGGCTGGAACCATTCAATCAGCCGACATGCAGGATCTCGAAATCATCGCTCTGGTGCACACACTGGGAGCGTTTTTGCTTGTGTCGTTCATTATTGTTCACCTTTACCTCATCACAACCGGCCACACCATCACCTCCAATCTGAAAGCCATGATAACCGGATGGGAAGAACTGGATGAGGAGCCAGAACAAGATACTGATAATCAACCTAAAACCGAATAGTTATGCTGACCAACAACAGGTTTTACCTTCTCCCGGTGCTTTTCTTTTCCCTTGCCTCACTTCTCTTTTCATCCTGTGGCTCAAATGAGGAAACAACCGATCAAATTACTGTAAATGAAGAAAATACAAAAATCTTACTCAACTGGCTGGAAACCAATGGAAATTATATTGGTAGTGAGGGAGCCCCTTCGATAATAGATGCTCCAGACCTCTTTGAACTACAGGATCAAAATATCCTGATCATTGATTTGCGGCCTCAGGAGGACTACGTCCAGGGTCACATTGAATTTTCGGTAAATATCGGAGCTGACCAGGTACTTGATTATTTCAAAAACAGGATTGAGCCTTCAGCATTCGACTATATCGTATTTGTTTGCAACAAAGATAACCGTTCAAGTTATGTAACTGCCGTTTTGAGATTGCTGGGCTACAACAACACCTGGGCTTTGAGATTTGGGATGAGTGGGTTGGATCGGGAAATTGCCGATCAATTCTGGTTTGCCAACATTAGTAACAAAATGGTTGGCAAGCTTGAATATACGCCAAACGAAAAAAAGAAGCCATCAAATTATCCTTCTTTAGCCGCTAATGGCAAATCCGGTTTCGACATTGTATGGGAAAGGGCCGAAGCAATTATCAACCTCCCCGCGGATAGCATCTTTGTTTCTATTGACCAGATGATAGATCATTGGGATGATTATTATACCATTTGCTACTGGCCCGAAGAAAAGTATCTTGGGGTTGGTCATTTGCCTGGTTCTGTGCAGTATGACCAAAAAACATCTCTCAATCAGAATAGCGAACTCAACACTCTCTCAACCGAAAAACCCAATGTAATCTATTGTTATTCAGGGCAACATAGCATATTTGTTACAGCGTACCTCAGGTTGATAGGCTACAATGCCAAAGCGCTCAGGTATGGTGCAAACAGTTTCATGCATCAGGTGATGGCCGAAACTGAAAGCAAGCCTACAAGAACTTTCACTGAATCATCAATTTTCAATGCGCCAATATTTAAAGGTCAACCTGCTGCACCAACCGGTGCATCAGGTGTGATTCCAATTGAAAAAGTAAAAGTGGCTGGCGGTTGTTAAACAATTAAAATACAATGTTTTATGAAAAATATTCCTAAACCTTACATGAACCCTTACCTGGCGGGATTTCTGCTGGGACTGGTACTTCTTGCAGCATTTTTCGTTACGGGTCGCGGGCTCGGCGCCAGCGGAACCGTGAAAAGTGTTGTTATTACAACGGTTGGCAAAGCAGCTCCTGAGCATGTTGCCAATAATCCGTTCTACAGCGAGTATTTCAGCGAAGGGCCAGGCCCGATGAAAAACTGGCTCGTCTATCTCTCTTTAGGAGTGCTTGCCGGAGCTTTCTTTTCAGGTGCAATGTCGGGCAGGCTTGGCTTCAAGGTGGATAAAGGACCACGAATTTCTTCCGGCACGCGGCTCATTTTTGCTGCTTCCGGCGGTCTGCTTTTCGGTTTGGGTGCGCAGTTTGGACGCGGCTGTACCAGCGGAGCAGCACTTACCGGAATGGCTGTGCTTTCATCGGCAGGTTTTTTAACCATGATGGCTATTTTTGGCAGTGGTTACATGGTAGCCTATTTTTTCAGAAAATTATGGATTAGCTAAAAGAAAGGAAAACAAAATGGCGCCATTAATTCCACAAGGATTTGTAAACCCTGATCTCAATCTCTTTTTTGCGTTTGTGATCGGTCTTGGATTCGGGTATGTTCTCGAACAGGCAGGCTTTTCATCGTCGCGAAAGCTCGCTGGTGTCTTTTACGGTTACGATTTTGTCGTTTTAAGAGTTTTCTTCACTGCAGCCATTACTGCGATGAGCGGATTACTCATTTTCAGCTACCTGGGATGGATAGACGATCGTCTTCTTTACATCAACCCTACTTACCTCTGGTCGGCTATTATTGGCGGCGTTATCATGGGAGTGGGATTTATTCTTGGTGGTTTCTGCCCCGGTACAAGTATGGTTGCCGCTGTTATCGGAAAGATAGACGCGATGGTTTTTGTTGCCGGAATGTTTATCGGGATTTTCATTTTTGGTGAATTTTATGAAGTTTTTGAACCTCTTTATATGGGCTCCTATCTTGGCGGGATTTTCGTGTTTGATTCGCTGGGCATGAGTCGCGAATGGTTTGCCATGATGCTGATTGCAGTTGCTTTAATGGCTTTCGTTGTCACGCAGTATATTGAAGATCAGATTAATAAAGTAAGCTTTGAAGAAAAGAGCTCCAGGCCTGCCTACTGGACTCCGGCCTTAATCATTATTGGGCTTGGTGTTTTGATGATAATGTTACCCTCCCAGCCACGTTCCAACTGGAATGAAACATCCGCTCAAAAGCTGCTCACTAATGTGGTAAATGGAAATCAACTGGTGGATGCCGACGAAGTAGCCTACAGCCTGGTGAATGGTAAAGACCGGCCGCTTCGGCTCGTTGATGTCCGCAGTCCCGAAGAATTCGCTCAGTTTTCGTTGCCCGGAGCAGTTAACATACCAATTGGCCAGATACTTGAAAATCAAAGCGAAGCAATTCTTTCAGACAAAACCAATAAAGTGGTGCTCTATTCCAACGCAACAACACTTTCATCCGAAGCCTGGCTTGTTGCAACCCGTGCAGGGATTGAAGACCTTTACGTACTTGATGGCGGATTAAATGGATTTATCCAGACAGTATTTCTGGAAAAACCCGCAGATCCTGCTCACAACATGAACCTGGCTTACCAGAACCGCTTCAGAGAGAAAGCGCGTCAGTATTTCCTTTCGGGGCAATCTGCCGCAAGCCCAAAAACGTTATCAGTGCCTGTAATACAAACAGTTGGGGAAAAACCAAAAGCAAAGGGAGGTTGCTAATACCATGAAAAACCAGGAAGTCATTCTATTGAACACCGCCGGAGTTCTATTTGCCATCTTCGTTGCGGCAATTCTATTGTTTCAGTGGGCCATTGCCCCGGCGTATAAAGAAAATAATGCTGCAGTGCTCGAAACCATTGCAGGCCATAACCATTACATTCAGCCATGGCAATTGGAAGAGTTGATAAAAACCAATCAGATAAACAGTCATCTGATTGTTGACCTGCGCTCGAATGAGGAATTTAACCGCGGATCGCTTCCAGGTGCGGTGAATATTCCGCTTAACAACCTCCTTGACCAAAAATCCCTGAAAATGATCAGAAAGGCCTCCGGAGATGTTCTTCTCATCAGCGGCGACGAGTCCCACTCCGCCGTTGCTTCAGCATTACTCAAATCGAAAGGTTTTACCAATTCCAAAGTTAGTGCAACCGATTACAATTACATCAGGCAGAATGTTTTAGATCATTTTCAACCCGCATCTGCCTTCTCGGTGGCCGAAAAAGCCTGGTTTGATTACCCGCGGTTTTTCAGAAATACCGGTTCAGCAGAGGAGCAAAGGCCTTCGGTAAAACCAAAAATCATCCAGACCGAAATCGTCAAAACCAAAGGCGGGTGCTGATGGTAAATGGTTTCTGGAAAAACGATAAAAAAAGGCAGGCCACTGATGACCTGCCTTGCTTTGTTTTTCGATGGAGTATCTGTAACTTAATCCCGCCTGCTTGTAAAACGCTTAGGTTCAGGGCGTTCTTCAGATGCTTTCACAACCAGATTTCTTCCTTCAACCTCCATGTTGTTGAGTTCTTTAATCGCATTTTCAGCCTGATCCTCGTTTGGCATCACCACGAAACCAAATCCTTTGGAGCGACCGGTGTTGCGATCGGTAATAATTCGGGCTGATTCAACCTCTCCATAAGGTTCAAAAAGATTCCTGAGTCTATCTTCCCGAAGTTTAAAACTCAGGTTTGCTACAAAGATGTTCATAATAACAATGAATAATGAGTAAAAGATTGATTAACTGATAAGTAGAAAGCCTGAGATGAAAAAGCTGATTTCATTTTTCTCTATTTTTCTGACTTAACAGGACAAATGTAAACTAAATTTTTCATAAGTGATATTTTCATCAGATTAAAACTGTTGTAGTCATCAATAGTCAACGCCAGGAATTCACTCTTGTTGAAAATAAGGTGATTATCAAAACGATGGGATTCAGAAAAATTGCAAAAAAATACCCGATAACTTATTCTGAAGCTACCGGGTATCTTTGATTTAAGAAATGATTGGTCAGTTTTTAATCACTTTTACAAAGCGAACGGAATCGCCGGATTGTATCCTGATCATGTAAATACCATCTGGTTGTCCGGTAAGATCAATCTGGCCGGAGAGCAGCACATGCCGGCTACTGACTTCCGTTCCGAGATTATTGAAGACAGAGACTTTTGCGTTGGCATCAATTCCCGAAATATTGAAGATGCCGCTGGAAGGATTGGGGTATATGTTAAGATTGATCGAATAATTCTGAGGCATTGCGGCTAATGATAACTTCAGGCCTGTAACTTCCGATAGTCCGTTGTCCATGAATATTCCATCAGACATCTGTGGATTGAAAACCACTTCAAGATCAAATGTCTCTTCGGTCATGCTTCGATAAACCTTTAAAATGAACGGTTCATCAGAATATAAGCCGGTTTTTCTCTGATCATAAGGATCGTCTCCAAAAATTGCCAGAGCAAACGGCAAATTTGCGTCAGCCAAAGCGCAAACACCAACACAACGGCCATCTTCAGAAAATGCACCTACGATATCTCCGATTTGCAAATCACTTTCGCTGAGGTTGAACAAAACCAAATGGGTGATTGGCGACTTGGCTGGTTCTGGCCAGGGAGAGTTGACCACAGGCAGGCCAGTATTCATTCCGGTTATTGATGCGGGAGGCGCACCTTCGAAGTCAAGCGTGCCGGGAACATTTGTTAATAGGTAATAAGCCTTACCTGGCTCAAGGAAGCCAATGGTATTGATACCATATTGTGGCCAGAAAACACCTGTTCCGGCAACTTCTTTAAGAAGAACAAACCCATTCAGTCCGGAAACCAGGGAATAAATATCCACCAAATCATCAATAATGACCGGAATAAGATTCCAACCTGCATTTAGCCATACCGATTTGTAGAACAGCTCATTAGCTTCAAGCATCAGCTCTATTTCCCCCGTGGCTTTTGCAATGTATCCGCTATAAGCATCCCAGGTCATAAGGGTGTTCAGGTTGACTCCTGGCCAGAAAATTCCCTGCTGATTGTAGAGGATGACCAGTTTATTCAATTCTGGTGCAAGCATTGACGACAGGAAAGGATCGGCAGGTTGGTACCATGTCGAAACTCCACTCCATCCTTCAGGGATCATGAATTTGTAATGAATCGCCGGTATAGCAAGCCCAATTAATCCAGAAAGACCGTTGTCATAAAATCTTCCGTCAGCGTTTGGCAAACCCGGATCAAACTGCGCATTCACAGCAAACTCTTCACCGGTCGAAGTCCTGAATACTTTGAATTTGAATGACTCACCTTCGGCAAATCCATCTTTTTCACTGGTCAACGGATCATCGCCGTAGGCAAAAAGCACCTGATTTTCTTCACCGTCGAACAGCACCGCTCCGCCACACACTTCATTTCCGTTTTGATCGGTGAAGAATGCCCCGACAAAATCACCCGGGAACAGGTTCACACCGCTCATTGCCAGAGTGGAAATGCCTAAACTTAACGGAACAGCAACAAGATGTGAGCTGTTAGTTATGGTAAATGCCCAGTTTGGAGGGAGAATGTTTACCCTGTAATCTTCCACTTCTCCATCCTGGGCAAGACCGTCGTAGCTCAGTCCACCGGTGGTGTTGAACCTGAAACGGGCATAAGCTCTTCCGGGAGTGCTGCCTGCCGGAACCATAAAATTCAGGATATTCCAGCCCGGAGCAAGAATTTGGTCTGTGAAAATCTGTTCACCGGCATCAGACCAGGTTCCGTTTCTGTTGAAGTCAATCCAGGTATTCAGGTAACCGGTCACCGATGCTTTTACCCTTACTCTTGCCATCGTTCCTACCGCCATCCTTCTGACGAACAATACCCCATCTTCATCATCCAGATTATTTAGATCATCACCAAGCGCAGTGATGGTTGGCTGGCCGTCAGGCTCGCTGTCAATCAGATCGCCAAGGTAAACAGCAGGATCAATCAAATGTCTGGCGCCGTTGTTAGCCAAAGTTGTAGGATAGTAGAATCCAAGCTGCGGATTTTCGGGTGCATCGCCAAAGTCAAATTCAACTGATGGGGGCAATACAGATACTTTGTAATCTTCTACCTCTCCTTCGTAGCCATATCCATCATAGGAGATCCCTCCATTGTAATTTACCCTGAAACGGGCATAGGTATCACCTGTGACCGCTGTTGAAGGAACGGTGAAACTTAGGACATTCAAACCCGGCGACAATATAACATCAACAAAAACATGCTCGCCTGCGTCAGACCAGCCATTGATCTGATTGTAATCAATCCACGCATTCAATTTACACCAGGCAGAAACTACCACCTCCACTGTTGCTACCTGCCCCTGCTCCAGCGCTGTTGTGAAAGTTACCCCGTCTTCGTCGTCAATGCCGTTCGAATCATCTCCATCTGCATTGATTGTTGGTTGTCCATTTGGCTCGGAATCAATGAAATTTCCCATAAACAAATAACCGTCAATCAGATGATAAGCGCCGCCACTAATGTATAATGTGGGATACGGACCGTCGGGAGCATCTCCAAAATCATACTGATTGGGAATCGAACCAGAAACTATGACAAAGAAATCGCATGATGAAGCGCAACCGTGATTATCAGTATAGGTATAGGTGATTTTATGATTTCCAATACCGGCAACAGCAGGATTGAATACTACGACAGGCGTTCCGGATGCGTTGGTATAAATACCGCCTGCAGGCGCTCCACCGAAAAGAACAAAAGGCGGATCACTAACTAACTTATTGATATTAGCAGGGCATGTGACTATGGGTAAAGGTTTCACAACAATGTTGAAATCACAAGTGTCAGTGCAGTTGGTTAGTGGATCGGTGTAAGTGTATGTGATCAGGTGGGTACCGGGACCTGCGTTGCCAGGGTTGAAAATCCCACCTGCAACTCCCGTTCCTGCATATACACCTCCTACAGGAGCGCCTCCGGCAAGTGCAAACGGAACATCATTCACACAAACTACCATATCGTTCGGACAGGTAACAAATGGCGTCGGGTTGACTGAAATCATAAAATCGCATTTTCCTGTACAGCCAGTTACCGGATCTGTGTATTGATATGTAATGATATGAGCGCCGGTTGTGGCTTGAGCTGGAGAAAAGATTCCTGCTGCAACGCCTGGGCCTGAATAAGTGCCACCAACAGGATTAGCGCCAGCCAGGGCAAATGGCAGGTCAGTTATGCAAACTGAAAAACCGGGAGGGCAAGCCACCGCAGGCAAAGCATCAACAGTGATAATAAATGTAGCGCTGCCGGAGCAACCTAAAACGTCGGTATAGGTGTAAGTGATCAAATGAGCGCCAGCGCCGACATCGAAAGGAGAGAACACGCCTGCTGCATTGACTCCGTTTCCTGTATAGGTCCCTCCTGCCGGAGTTCCACCTGCAAGAGCAAATGGCTGCACATCAATGCAAACTTTAAAATCAGCAGGAGCGGTAACCGTAAATTGCGTGCAGGTGTAGAAAGTCACCTGCGCCGGCACACTGTACAAACCGCTGCCACAATTGGAAACTACCTGTGCAAAGTAATATGAGGCTGGCACTAATCCCGCAAAGGTAAAGGAGTTTGCTCCGGCGGGTGTTGTACCGGATGAGACAACATTCCCATTAATGTCAAAAATCTCGATTTCATAACCCATCTGCGGAGCAGGAACAGGCTCTGTCCAATTCAGTTCAACGGTGGCTGCAGTGGCCAAAGCAGTGAGATTGGATGGGGGGTCGCAATTTGGCAAGGGGGTTGAAAAATAAACAGATTCCCATAAACTGTAACTTCCGTTACCGCAATCCGAACGGATTGTAGCTAAATAGTCTGTTACCGGCAACAATCCATTGATCGAGAACGAGCTGGTACCAGGAGCAACGTAAACATCAAAGATGAGATTTCCGTTCATATCGTGAATATTGATTTCATACCCCAACTGAGGTGCAGGTATTGGCTCAACCCATGTTAGTGTAACATCTGTGGCGCCGGCAGTTGCTGTGAACAACATCGGCGGGTCACAGGGCTCTAGTGTTTTAAAAGGTTTGGGTCCTGCCCATTCACTTACAAACGCAGGTGGGCATAAACCTCTGACATAATATTCGTATTCAGTATCCGGCGAGAGGCCTATCAGTCTATAGGATGGCTCTACGACTAAAATGAAGGCGCCGGTTCCCTGAGCGAAACCTTTCAGTCCGTATTCAATTTCCCAAAGGTTTTCTGAACCTCCGGGCGTCCATAATAATTCAGCAGAATGGTCTGTAATGTTTTTTACAGCCAGGTTTTTGGGAGGCTGGCACTCTTTTGGCCATTCATAAGCGCCCATGTCCACAATTTTCGAGAGACTGTCAATACGCTGATTCCAATCGAGGTCATCTAATTGTTTTACTGGCACATACAAATTTCGTCCAGCATCTATCGCTGGAGAAGCATAGCTGAGTCTATAGTTTCCAGATCTGTTTGGCGAGAGCTTAGCAGGAACCGGATTGATAAACAATGGATTAACAAAAAGGCAAAGCGGATCAAATAAGACCGGTCCAAAGATATGATTACCTCCATTATTGACCAGGCTGCTAAAAACCTGGATAGCCGGATTCCCGTCTCCAACAAATAACTGATGCCCTTCGCAGTATGGATAAACATCCACCTCATTGCCCCAAACGATGCTGTTTTTTAAAGTTGCTGAAGAACCCGACCAATAATTACTCATTATTCCGCCTCCTTTGGTAGTAGCAAAGTTGCCGCTTATAGTGGTGTTGATTATCGCTGGGTTGCTGCCGTAATCATTGCAGATGGCGCCTCCTGTATTGGCCTTGTTTCCATGAAACAGGCAATTGATAAGCAATGGGTTGCTACCATGATTGGTCAGGCCGCCGCCACATTCAGGCAGATCGTTAGCATTAAAAGTACAGTTGATCAGTGTTGGGTTGCAATTTTCGTTTAGCATTCCGCCACCATAGGTCAATGCATAGTTAGCTGTAAATGTGGAGTTGCGGATGGTCGGGTTTCCTCTGTTATACATACCTGCGCCTCTATCGTCCACTGTTTCATCGCAGCTTGGATCGAGCATGCAGTCAGCATATCCAGCGGTAACTGTTACTCCGTCCAGCACAGCGGTTTCATCAATACCCGGATAGCTGCGAACAACATGGTAACGATTTTTCTCACCATGCAAGATGGTTTCATTGTCCAGAAGATTACGGTGATGCAACGGGAAGGTGTAAACATCTTCATCACCGGCAAAACCGCCGTATATTTCCACGCAATTTTTCAGGTTGAAATGGCGGTGCCGGGCGCCTCCGTTGCCGGTTGGATAATAGGTTCCTTTTGCAACCCACACCTGGTCTCCATGCGATGCAGCGTTAATACCATCCTGAAGATTTGTAAAAGCGTCGTCCCACGATGTTCCGTTGTTGTTGCCTGAAGCTCCTTTTTTAACAAAAATGATCTGACTGGGTTCGATCCCGGTGATGATGAGTGAAAAATCTTGTTTGTCATTTGTCAATTGCCCTTTGTGCGAAATCCGGATAACATATTGCGGACAATTAACAGCAGGCAAATTCGAAACATCTATCTGCTCCACATTGTCCCTGAAATTATCTCCGGTAGTTGCCGCAGCAGAAGGGTTTTGCGGGTCTAAGACGTAAGGGGAGTAAACCGTTGAGGTCGTCAGTTCGATGATCCTCATATCAAGGTCATTTACCAGCATCAGGTCGGGCGGGTTCAACGAAGGCGCCGGTGGGGTTCCTGCAGGATCAGTCCACACCAGCGTTGCTTTGAGCGGCTCATTGCCTTTTGGCCAGATGCGCAGCTCGATAACCTCATTTTTAGCCAAAGTCATCTCCCTGATAGGCAATCCGGTATCCGCCGCATTGTCGGCGATCACCTGAGCAGCGTTTTTAGTATTCATCACTCCCCAACCATGTTTATAATCAGGCCCTGTTGCCGTTCCAGCCTCATCGGCAGTATGGATCAGCAAAGCTTTCATGGTGGCCGAGCGCATAATGGCGTTATTATGGGTGTTTTTGTAATGCTGGTTGAGCAATGCTACCGAACCCGTTACCATTGGCGCCGCCATTGAAGTGCCGTCCCATGAATCATAGGAATTATTGCTAGGATTCTGGCTTACAGGATTAAAAGCTAAAGTAGAATATACATCAACACCTTTTGCTACAAGGTCTGGCTTGATCCGGCCGTCGTCAGTAGGCCCCCAGCCACTAAAATCACTCATTATTACATTATTAGGTTGATTGTATCCATTAGGAAGCGCATGAATTGCTCCGACGGTTAATATGTTTTTAGCAACACCTTTGGCAGGGATGCAATCAAAGCCATCAGCGCCCCCATCTTTTGGTCTTGGTGTGGCGCTTAGAACCCAGCCTCCGTTCCAAATGTAATGAGATGTTCCAGGCACTGATGGCCCTTGTCCCCTGTCATTTCCAGCTGATTTAACTATCAGGTAATTCGGCGCGTTACCCGCAATCTCATCCCATGCCATTGCAGTCGAATCATAGAAACCAAATTTATAATCCTGGTTGGGGTTAATGGCTGGAATTCCCCACCAATGCCATGCAGCAGGCTGAGCAGAATTATACCATTTGCCCCATGCCCAGCCGGCAATAATACCATAAGAATGATTTGAGACAAGCATCCCCCCGGCTGCCTCTGCTGCCATTTCACCTGCGTCGTTGTTCCAATCAAATGATTGTAAAGTAGATTGATTTGCCATGCCGCGGGCATTTGCGCTAATCCCGGCAGCAATCATCGTTCCTGCAACATGTGTTGCATGATCACTATTGGACACAGGATTAGAAATCGTCACTCTGCCGTTTAGCTCCTGATGAGTAGCCCGCACTGCTCCTTCATCCCAAATTCGAAGAATTTCCCCGCTACCATCAAGAGCCAGCCCTGCTGAACCTCCACTCCAAACCTGATTTGTAGATATAGTTTTTGCTCCACCCAGATTTGTGGTTATGTAATAAACCGGCATTCTATGCTCAAACCGCATAAGCTCTGTTACACGTCCGCTTTCGTCCCTAGTTCTGACTGGCAACCCAAGCGAATCGGCTATGCGAATAGCCTCAGCCTTTTGCTTTTGAAATTCCTGACCAGCTCGTTCGGCAAAGCGTTGTAAATTCACTCTTTGCTCCTCTGTTTGCCCAAATAAAGCATTTTGTCCGGCCAGTAATGCAGCCAACAAAACCAGCGGAAACAGGTAACGCTTTTCAACTGTTCTGAAAATCCTTGTAATTGTTTCCATAATCGTAAATGTTTAATGATTAATAAATGAATGTTTGAAAAAAATTGAGAACTTAATTGATTCCGCTACTTTGAAAACCTTGCCAAAGTGCCCTAAAAGCCATTTCATTCAATTCAACTAGCAGATTAATCATCTGTATGTAAACATTTTACATGAGTTTGAGTAATAATTTGATGGAAACAGGGATAAATATTATTTCAGTACTGTAATATGGTATTTCACCCAGTTGGGTGGAAATCCGATGAATAATCGAAGACTTCCGGAAAGTTTTTTGATAATGGTAGTGTAGTATCCTTTTGTTATATTTATCACAAACATAAAGATTACGGGCTGAGGCCTCTATCCTCTCCATCTCTTCCTATCACCCCGACATGAAGGCCGTGGTAACGTATTTTGTTGTTTTTCAATCAAGTGCCTTGTTCAATTAATTTTTCAGTTTTCAATTATAACCTTTGCGAGTCCTCTTTTTCACATTTTTTAATAAATTAAATAATATATTAAGTACGCTATTACCATAATAAAAATACTTTTGCAACACATTTTAAAATCTAAAAATTATGTACAGAATTATTTTTCTACTGCTAATCGGATTTACAATCCAATCGTGTGGTGCGCCTGAACAAAAAAAAACACATTCTACCGCCGAAGCCCCTAAAAAAGCTGAAAGAAGAACCGATGATGGCTTGGGAGTTGGAAATATCAAGAGTGTTAAGCTTACTGATCCATTGGATGAAGCAATGATTGCCAAGGGATTAGAAATTTACGATCTAAAATGTATGGCTTGCCATAAATTGACAAGTGAAAGGGTGGTCGGACCTGGATTAGAAAACATAACTAACATCAGAAGGCCAGAATGGATTATGAACATGGTAACCAATCCGGATGAGATGCTTGAAAAGGACCCGACAGCAATTTCACTGCTGGAGATTTGCCTTACAAAAATGCCAAATCAAAATGTGACCGAGGAAGAGGCCCGCAATATTCTTGAGTTTTTCAGGAAAAACGATTTGGAAAAAACCGGGAAAAAAGATGGAGCATCTACAAATTAATCTATAAATCAAACTTTTATGAAAAATTTCCTAAAATTATCTTTGGCTGGCTTATTTCTGGCACACATTATATTTTTGTCATCGTGTGCTGAGCCACAATCTAATAAGGATAGCTCAGGGTCAGCGCCTGCGAACGAAGCAGCTAAAGCCGGGCAATCCGCTGTTCAAGACGAACTTTCTGAACGAAATGTTGTACAAATTGCAGTAGGCTCACCCGATCACAAAACCTTGGTTAAGGCGGTTACACATGCAGGATTGGTTGATGCGCTGAGTAATGTAGGACCTTTTACGGTCTTTGCTCCTGTTGACGCAGCTTTTGAAGCTCTTCCTGCCGGTACACTTGAATCGCTGATGAAACCTGAGAACAAAAATCAACTGATATCAATCCTTGAATATCATGTATTTGTGGGTGTGATCAGGGAGGATTTTATTGGCGATGGTATGAATCTTAACCAGGTAAACGGGAAGAACGCCAAATTGATCAAATCTGATGGAAAAATCATGATCAATGATGCAACCGTTCTGGGATCAGTGAAAGCATCTAACGGAATAGTCTATGTAATTGATAAAGTTTTAGTGCCATAATCACCAAAAAACATCAAATTGTATGAATGCAAATCTACTACGAGCATTTTTAATCCTGGTTTCTGTATCGGGATTGGTTTATCTTAACGGCTGTAAGCCAAAATCAGCAGGATCAGTCAGCACTGGAGACGCTGCATCAAAAGTTTACGTTGCTCCTGGAAAATATGATGAGTTTTACAACATCGTTTCAGGTGGATTTAACGGGCAAATGAGTGTTGTTGGGCTTCCTTCGGGACGTGTTTTCAAAATTGTACCGGTTTACTCAGTCCACCCGGAAAACGGATATGGTTTCAGCGAAGAATCCAAGCCAATGCTAAATACTTCGCATGGCTTTGTTCCTTGGGACGACCTTCATCACATCGCCTTGTCAACAACAAAAGGCGAGCATGATGGCAGGTGGGCATTTGGTAACGCCAACAATACACCGCGTGTTGCCCGTATTGATCTTACTACTTTTGAAACCGTAGAAATTCTGGAGATTCCGCATAGCAGTGGAAATCACTCATCACCTTTCATTACAGAAAATACAGAATACATTGTTGCAGGAACCCGTTTTTCTATTCCGATGGGATCTGATCAGCAAAGAGATGTTCCCATCAGTACATATAAGGAAAATTTCAAAGGAACGATAAGTTTCATCAGTGTTGCCAAAGATGGTCAGATGTCAATAGCTTTTCAGTTGTTAACCCCCGGTGTTAACTTCGATCTTGCCCGTTCAGGGAAAGGCCCGTCTCACGGATGGTTCTTCTTCTCATGCTACAATACCGAACAAGCTTATAGTTTGCTCGAAGTTAATGCGTCGCAGCGCGACAAGGATTTTATCATGGCAGTGAACTGGAAAAAGGCCGAAGAGTATGTAAAGGCAGGTCAGGGTAATAAGGTAAAAGGAAAATATGCGCACAATGTCAGAGACCATCATTCACATATAACAACCTCCACCATCCTGGACGAAGTGTTGCAATTGGATGTTAAGGAGTTGAAAGACATTGTTTATTTGCTTCCCTGTCCGAAATCACCGCATGGTTGCGATGTTGATCCAACAGGTGAATACATCGTAGGTAGTGGAAAACTAGCAGCTTTAATACCCGTTTTCTCATTTAGCAAGATGATAAAGGCGATTAATGATGGTGATTTTGAAGGCGATTATGACGGATTACCTGTGGTAAGATACGAAACAGCTTTGCATGGTGTTGTCGAGCGTCCGGGTTTAGGGCCACTGCACACCGAATTTGATGGAAAAGGGAATGCTTACACTTCGATGTTTGTTTCGTCGGAGATAGTGAAATGGGATATAAAAACGCTGCAGGTCCTCGACCGCGCTCCAACCTACTATTCGGTTGGCCACCTTACTATCCCCGGCGGACCAACCGCCAAACCCCATGGCAAATACCTGATTGCCTACAATAAGATTACAAAAGACCGGTACTTACCAACAGGCCCTGAGCTTTGTCACTCAGCCCAGTTGTTCGATATTTCTGGGGATAAGATGCAGTTGCTGCTTGATTTCCCAACCATTGGCGAGCCTCACTATGCCGAAGCAATTCCGGCTTCGTTGCTGAGGGACAGGCAGGTAAAATTCTATAAACTGGAAGAGAACACTCACCCAAAACTCACACGTGGTGAAAAAGATTCGAGAGTTGAGCGTGATGGTAAGAATGTCCATATTTACATGACCTCCATCCGTTCGCATTTTTCGCCAGACAATATAGAGGGGATTAAAGTTGGCGATGAGGTTTACTTTCATGTAACCAACCTTGAACAGGACTGGGATGTTCCTCATGGTCTTGCAATTAAAGGCGCAAACACTGCCGAATTGCTGATCATGCCCGGCGCTACGCAGACTCTAAAATGGGCGCCAGACAGAGTTGGCGTTTTCCCATTCTATTGCACCGATTTCTGCTCGGCACTGCACCAGGAAATGCAGGGATACATCAGGGTTTCACCGGCAGGAAGTAACGTTGCGCTTTCCTATAGACTCGGACAGGACGGTCCTAAGTAATTATTGTCGAGGCTGTTTCGGAGGGTTTTGTGAAGATTGTCAAATTTATCAAGACCAAATGATTTGAAAATTTTGAGAATCTCCAACTGCTTTTAAAGCGATATTGCTATCGCAATAAAACAGGAGCTAAATCAAGTTTCTGAAACAGCCTCGCCTTTCTTAAAATCATATTTATGAAAAAGATTCTTCTGATTTCAAAAGTTCTGATTTTGATTGCATCGTTGCTGATGATTACGGCAATTTACGTTCCTTTTTGGCAAATCCTTATGTGGGCGCCACAATATCCCGAAGGGCTGGAAATGAAAATCTGGTTAAACAACATCACCGGGGATATTGACATCATCAATGGTTTGAATCATTACATCGGGATGAAATACATCAAGGTGGAAATGTTTCCTGAGTTCAAAGTAATGCCTTACATTCTGGCAGGAATCATCGCTTTTGGGGTTATCACCGCGTTGGTTGGCCGACGGGCGATGGTGTGGGCATTTTTTGTAATACTGATTTTAGCCGGTATTGCCGGTCTCCTTGATTTTTACTTGTGGGGTTACGATTATGGCCACAACCTCGACCCAAATGCTGCAATTAAAGTTCCTGGCATGTCTTACCAACCACCGTTGATTGGCACAAAAGAACTACTGAATTTTGTAGCCTACTCTGCACCAGACATTGGAGGTTGGATTTTGGCAATTTCAGGATTGATCGTGGCTGGTGTGCTTGTATTAGAACATTGGAAACATAAACTTACATTCAAATTAAAATGAAAAATATCCTTTTTCTTCTGTTTGTTTCTCTGGTTTTTTCGTCCTGCTCCGGCGGTCCTGAGCCTATACGTTTTGGCCATGATAGCTGCGACCGCTGTAAAATGGTGATCATGGATCCAAAATTCGGAGCCGAAATCGTAACAGCAAAAGGCAAAGTGTACAAGCTTGACGATGTCAACTGTATGGTTGGTTATATGCGTGGATTGAAGCTTGAAAGCAAAGATATTGGCCACTTGCTTATCGTGGATTTTGGCAATCCTGAATCGCTCATCAATGTTGAGGACGCCTATTTCATTCATTCAGATAAAATCAGAAGTCCAATGGCAAGCGAAATAGCTGCTTTTTCCGATAAGGCGCTAATGGAAAAGTACTACGCTGAGTGGGGTGGTGAAATACTGGATTGGAAAGGGGTAAAGAAACTTTTTGAATGAAACTGCTTTTAGTATCAATCTTTTATCTGGTTCTTATTCAGACCGCATTTTCTGATCAGATCATGGTTGGAGCATCTGGCGGACTTTCCTCGATCCGATGGGCTGTTGAAGATGCTATGCCCGGCGATACCATTTTTGTACAAAGCGGGGTGTATAAGGAAGAGAATGTAATTATCAACAAACCGCTTACCCTTATTGGCATCAACAAGCCTGTTCTCGATGGGCAGGGAAAATGGGAAATATTCACCGTTTCGGCTCCCAATGTGACCATCGAAGGATTTCTTTTTAAAGACTCAGGAAAATCAAGCATTGCTGACGTGGCCGCTATTAAGGGGCTGGATGCCCACAAAATTGTGATCAGAAACAACGTATTCGATAATACATTTTTTGGCATTCATCTGTCAAACAGCGATAGTACACGGATTGAAGATAATCGGCTGACCTCCAAGGCTGAACATGAATACCAACTGGGCAATGGGATTCACTTGTGGAAATGCAAAACAACAATCATCACCGGCAATACAATTTCCGGTCATCGCGATGGCATCTACTACGAATTTGTTATCAATTCGATAACCCGCAACAATGTGAGTAATGGTAATCGCAGGTACGGGCTTCATTTTATGTTTTCGCATGATGCCGAATACTCAGAAAATTACTTTAGCGACAATGGGGCAGGCGTTGCGGTGATGTACACTCACTCTGTGAAGATGTTTAACAATACCTTTGAACATAATTGGGGTAGTTCCGCTTATGGAATGCTACTAAAAGACATAAGGGACAGTGAAGTGTTGAACAACATCTTTTTTGGTAACACTTCTGGTATTTTTGTCGAAGGTGTAAGTCGGACAGTTTTTGACCGAAATCTGTTTGAATCCAACGGCTACGCTATTAAACTAATGGGCAGCAGCTATGATAACATCTTCAAAAACAACAACTTCATTGCCAATACGTTCGATGTGACCACAAACAGCAATCTGGGACTTAACAAGTTTGAGCGCAACTATTGGGATAAATATTCGGGTTACGACCTGAACAAAGATGGTACTGGCGATATTCCTTTTTACCCGGTAAATCTTTTCTCCGTAATTATCGAAAGAATTCCACCCGCAATCATTTTATGGCGGAGTTTTCTTGTTTTCCTGCTCGACAGGGCCGAAAAGGTGATACCGGCCATTACACCGGAAAACCTTAAAGATGATTATCCATTGATGAAATCGAATGATCTCTCTTAATAAAATATCAAAGAAATTCGGAAAGTTGTTGGCTGTCAATGATATCAGCCTCAATCTTGAGCCAATGCATTCGTATGCCTTGATTGGGCCAAATGGATCGGGCAAAACTACCATGATCAAAATGATCCTCGGAATGGTGCTACCCACTTGCGGTGAGATTAAAGTGGATGGTCAACAAATTGCACGTAGTTGGAAGTATCGCGAAAAAATCGGTTATATGCCTCAAATAGGGCGCTACCCCGATAACATAACGATTGGCCAGCTTTTCGAGATGATTAAAAAAATCCGTCACGCCACGAATGGGATGGATGAGGAGCTATTTCATTCATTTCAGCTCGACTTTATGCTAAAAAAGCAGATGAGAACGCTTTCGGGGGGAACCAGGCAAAAGGTTAGCGCTGCGCTTGCCTTCCTTTTCAAACCGCCAATCCTTATCCTCGACGAACCTACAGCAGGTCTTGATCCGGTTTCGGTTGAAATTTTGAAAGAAAAAATTCAAAAAGAGAAAGATGCCGGGAAACTGTTTATCATCACTTCGCACATCATGAGCGACCTTGACGATTTGTCAACTGATATCATTTATTTGTACGAGGGAAGTATTGTTTACAACAATCCGGTTTCGATACTCAAGGAAGAAACCGGCCACGACCGGCTTGGCAAGGCGGTTTCCAAAATAATCAGAGATCACGCAACAACCACAAATTCACGACTGCATTGATACAACTCATAAAATATATACTTTACGATATTTTCAGAAGCAGGTTTGTGATACTTTACATGTTGTTTCTGATGTTCAGCAGCATTGGCCTATATCAACTCGACAGCGACACTTCAAAGGTGGTTATGAGCCTGATGAACATTCTGCTTATTGTGGTTCCGCTCATTAGCGTGATTTTCACCACAATACATTTTTACAACTCCTATGAATTCATCGAATTGATGCTGGCGCAGCCAATTAACAGACGAACCATCTTCGTCGCCGAATACATTGCAGTTTCATTCTCCTTGGTTATTACCTTTGTAATCGGACTTAGCACACCGATGATCATTTACGGTGCAGGTGGGATAGGCGGCACATTGCTCATTTCAGGTTCAATACTTACCCTTGTTTTCACATCCCTTGCTTTCCTGGTAGCGGTACTCACCCGCGATAAGGCTAAGGCCATCGGCTTGGGGCTGCTGGTTTGGTTTTATTTCACGCTCATTTACGATGCAATAGTGCTTTGGGTAGTTTATACCTTCTCTGATTATCCGCTCGACACAGCCACCATGATTATGATCTCGCTCAACCCGGTTGATTTGGCACGTATCCTTATGGTTTTAAAGCTCGACATCTCAGCGCTGATGGGATACACCGGCGCCTTTTACCGTGAATTCCTTGGAAGTAACGCAGGGTTTTTCACCTCTACAGCCATTCTTCTATTCTGGGCAATTATTCCGGCATGGCTGGCTCTTCACGTGTTCCGGAAGAAAGATCTGTAATTTCAAACAACTTACCTACCAACTATTTGCGGTTTCCAAACTGCCATATAGCATCCGCCTTAGGCCGTTAACGGTAAAAACCTTGCATTGTGGGTTAACCTGCGGTGAGCCGGAAATAAAAGCTTGATTATTACTGTTCATTAGTCAACGCCTGGAAATTACTCTTGTTGAAAATCAATTTTGGAAAGTTTTCTGATAATGACTACTTAATTGGCGGTATCAAATCGTAGTATTAGCTACGGCGAATAGATTACTTTTGGTTCATCAAAAAACAGAAGCATGAAACAAAAAGCTTTTCAGGATTTTTATCCTGCCGACTTTAACCACTGCTATGGTTGCGGGGGTTTAAATGAACACGGTCATCAGCTTAAGAGCTACTGGGACGGCGAAGAATCGGTTGCCGAATTTACTCCAAAACCCTGGCATACAGCGCTTCCCGGCTATGTTTACGGAGGTTTGATCGCCTCGATGATTGATTGCCATTCCACCGGTACAGCCTCGGCAGCGCTTTACCGCAAAGATGGGCGCGAATTGGGAACGGATCCGCCTTTCCGATGTGTAACAGCTTCATTGCATGTGGATTATCTCCGCCCAACCCCGATTGATGGTGTTTTAAAACTGCGAGCCACAGTTGCAGAAATAGATGGAAACAGGGTCAAAATAAAGGTGAATCTTTACGGTGGTGGCGAATTGTGTGCAAAAGGCGAAGTGCTGGCAGTGGCAGTCAACGAAAAATGGGTGGGGAAGTGGCTTAAATAAAAATCTGATTTTCCGCAATTTGTAACCTGAAGGCAAGTTCCGGTAATTAATGAAACGCTGCCATCAGCAAATCCATGTCCTGGTAAGGTAATCCAAAATATTCACCAATTACTTTATTGGTAAGGGTTCCATTGTAAAGATACAGCCCCTGCCGAAAATAAAAATCGCTGAACAAAAGCTTTTCAAGCCCTCCCAGTTCGCCGGCCCGCACTAACATTGGTGCGAAGAAATTACTGAAGGCAATCGAGGCAGTATTCGGGAATTTGGAGGCAATGTTGGGGACACAGTAATGGGTAACACCATGAGCCTTATAGGCAGGATTTTCGTGCGTTGTGATTCGTGAAGTCTCCACACAGCCACCCTGGTCAATGCTAACATCCACAATCACTGAGCCTTCCTTCATTGTAGCCACCATATCTTCGGTGATCAGAATCGGAGCGCGGTGATGCTTTGAGTGCACGGCGCAGATAAGCACATCGGCATTTCTGATGGCTTTCTGCAGTTCGGCGGTTTGAAGTGTGGAGGTGAACAATCCCTGGCTAACCTCGGATTTCAGTTTCCGAAGTTTATAAACATTGTTGTCGAATACCTTGACTATCGAACCCATGCCGTAAGCAATCCTGGCAGCAAATTCACCAACAGTTCCTGCACCAAGGATGACCACTTCAGATGGTGCAATCCCAGTGAATCCACCCAACATCCGCCCGTTGCCGAAATCAGGGTGCGACAGATATTCGGCAGCAATCTGAATAGAGGCTGTCCCTGCAATTTCGCTGATTGACCTTACTACCGGCGAGGCATTGGTTTTGTCTTTTATATATTCGAATGCAATCGCCGAAATTCTTTTGTGGATGAGTGACTGAAAATAGCTTTTGTTCCTTGCATTCAAATGTAAGGCACTAATAATGAATTGCTTGCCTTTCATCATATTGATTTCGTCTTCCGAGGCCGGAGCAACCTTTAATACTACATCGGCTTTGAAAATCTCCTCAGCTGATTCACAGATGACGGCTCCACCTTCAGCATAGTCGTGGTCAGGAAAGTGAGAAGCCGCCCCTGCGCCACGTTGAATAATCACCTCATGCCCATGCCTGACAAGGGTTTTAACAGCATCTGGGATCAAAACAATCCGGTTCTCCTGAAACGAAGATTCAAGAGGTAATCCAATGGTCAATTTCTTTCGGGATTCGAGAATCTCGAGCATTTCCTCCTGTGGTAGAAGCTTTTCCCTGGTGCTTATATTCATAGCAGAAAAATTTTAGTACTCTGTTCAATAGTATCACCACTGACCGACAAAAAATAGGAGATTTCTCTGCCCTTTTTAATTTTGTCATTCAATAGTTATAGTTTTCAAAAGCGTACCAAAGGTAAAGCGATTTTTTTTACCAAAGAAAATTCACGAAAAATCCGGATTGAAAATCAATAAGCATCTGGTTGATTACCATCGCTTTGGGGTGTATTCTAAAAGCTAAAAGTCCTGCTGCCGTCCGATTCGTTGATGCTGATCCTGACCTGGATGGTATCCTCCGGAAGGAGCGGCTCAATCAGCTCAGGCCATTCGATAAAGCAATATGCCCCACTGTAGAAATAATCTTCGTACCCAAGATCAAAAGCCTCCTCGAACTTTTTGATGCGGTAAAAGTCAAAATGATACACTAAAAATCCGGAATCGGTTCGGTATTCATTGATTAGCGAAAAGGTTGGACTAGCAACATTATCAATCACTTTTAGGTGGGAACAAAGCGCTTTGATGAAAGTGGTTTTACCTGCCCCCATCTCACCGAAAAAGGCAAAAATGCGGGCTTTTGGATGCTCATTCAACAACTTTTGGGCTAATGCATCCAGCTCAGACACAGAATTTACTTTCAGGTTATTCATACATACGAAGTATTAAACAGATTCCTGGTAACATAAAATTCCAATTTCAGATATTTTGAGCTGTTTAATGTCAGCAATCTTTCGAACCCAAGAATCCGTAAGCTGGTATCGTAAATGGTTTTTTTGGAAACTATTTGGCTTTCAGTTTAATATAGGGAACCATTACTTCTTCCATCGAGATGCCACCATGCTGGAAGGTATTTTTGTAATAGTTCACGTAGTAATTGTAATTGTTGGGATAGGCAAAGAAGTCGTAGCTTTTGCAAAAGATGTAGGACGAACTTACGCTCAGTCGCGGGAGATAGATATCGGCCGGATTTCTCACCTCAAATACCTCCTTCTTATTGTAATTCAAACTCTTACCTGTTTTATAACGGAGGTTTGTATTGGTGTTACGATCGCCAATAACCTTCACCGGATTCTGTACGCGCACCGATCCATGATCTGTGGTGATAATCAGGGTACTTCCTTTGGAAGCGATGTATTTTACAATGTCGATCAGGGGTGAGTGCTGAAACCAGGAAATCGTGAGAGAGCGGTAAGCCGGTTCATCATCAGCCAGTTCGCGGATGATCTCCATCTCGGTGCGTGCATGGGAGAGCATATCAACGAAGTTGTAAACAATTACGTTGATATTGTTTTGCATCAGGTTTGGCATAGTGTCCACCAGTTTTCGGCCAGCAGTCAGGTTGAGGATTTTGTTGTAGGAGACCTTCAGATCCTTGCCATGACGCTTGAGCTGCTCGATGAAGAGCTGCTCTTCGAATTGATTCTTAGTTCCTTCTTCATCCTCATCAATCCAGTAATTTGGGTATTTTCGTTCGATTTCGGTTGGCAAAAGGCCGGCGAAAAGGGCATTCCGGGCAAACTGGGTTGTTGTGGGCAGGATGGAATAATATATATCCTCATTCTCGATACGGAAATACTGTTCAAAAATGGGCTGCAGCGCTTTCCATTGATCGAAACGCAGGTTGTCGATAAGCAGGAAAAAGGTGTTTGTATTGGGATTTAGCACCGGAAGGAGCTTTTCTTTTATTAACGTGTGCGAAAGCACCGGTTTATAGGGAGTGCGGCCACTGATCCAGCTTTGATAATTGTTGGCAATGTAGCGTGTAAAAACCTGGTTGGCCTCCTCCTTCTGCATTCGCAAAACATCAATAATACCTTCGTCGGAAGACTGTTGCAGTTCCAACTCCCAACGAATAAGCTTTTTATAAATCTCTGCCCATTGGTTGTAATCGAGGTCGTTGGAAATTTCCATGCCGATGTTCCGAAACTCCTGCTGATAAGCAAAGGTTTTCTTCTCGCTGACAATTTTCTTATCCTCAAGATTCTTTTTCAAACTCAGCAAAATCTGGTTTGGTTTCACGGGCTTGATCAGGTAATCGGCAATGCGTGAGCCAATTGCATCTTCCATAATTGTTTCTTCCTCGCTTTTGGTAATCATCACTACCGGGAGGTGAGGTTGAAGGACTTTAATTTTGGTAAGTGTCTCTATTCCACTCATCCCGGGCATATTTTCGTCAAGGAATACAATGTCGAAGGGCTCTTCCTTCAACATATCCAGTGCGTCGTCGCCATTGTTTGAAGTGGTTACATCGTAACCTTTCTGCTCCAGGAAAAGGATGTGCGGTTTGAGCAATTCGATCTCATCATCAGCCCACAAAATTTTGATTTTATCCATAAGGTGAATCCCGATTAGTTTTTAATTATTTTTGCTCCGGTTTAGCAATCTTAATAACAAGCTTTTACAATTTATTATTTTGACGGTTCGACAATTTTACCACCGAAACAACATCAACCGGAAAACAGGCGCACAATGCAAAGCAATTTCAGCAACAAGAAAAAGATTCTGAATGATCCTGTTTACGGGTTTATCAGTATACCTGATGAGCTGATTTTCGACCTGATTGAGCATCCATGGTTTCAGCGGCTGAGAAGGATCAAGCAGCTTGGGCTAACGCATCTTGTTTATCCCGGAGCGCTTCACACACGTTTTCATCATGCCATCGGCGCCATGCATCTGATGCAGCAGGCACTTGGTGTTCTCAGTTCAAAGGATCACCAAATCTCTCATGATGAGAGGCTTGCTGCCCTGGTGGCCATTTTGTTGCACGACATCGGTCATGGCCCCTATTCCCATACACTCGAAAGAGTGCTGGCCGAATCCTTAAGCCATGAGGAACTGACACTGATCTTCCTGATCCATTTCAGGAAGGAATTTGGTGAAATTTTCGACCTTGCCATTGATATTTTTTCAGATAAATATCCAAAAAAATTTCTTCATCAACTGGTTTCCAGTCAATTGGATACCGACCGCTTAGACTTTCTGAAACGCGATAGTTTTTTCACCGGTGTATCGGAAGGAGTGATAAATTCCGACCGTATCATTACTATGATGGACGTAGTAAACGACAACCTGGTGATTGAAGCAAAAGGAATTTACTCTATCGAGAAATTTATAGTAGCCCGCAGGTTAATGTACTGGCAGGTTTACCTTCATAAAACTGTACTTTCGGCCGAGCAGATGCTTATGCAGATCATCCGCCGGGCCAAATTCCTGTCGAAAAGCGGATCGGAGCTTTTCGGCACGTCACCATTGATTATGTTTTTGAAAAATGACTTCGGCAAAGAGGATTTCCTGATGGGTTCGAGCGTTATTGGTCAATTTGCCCGCCTGGATGATTTCGACATTTTCACAGCCATTAAGGAATGGACGACGAACGATGATAAAGTGCTTTCTGTATTATGCCAAAGCCTTGTAAACAGGGTGCTTTTCAGGACTGAGATCAGAAGTACGCCCATTCCGGAAGAGGAGATACTGCAAAGGAAAAAGCAGGTGGCTCAGTACTATTCAATCAGTGTAGAAGAGGCGGCCTATTTTGTAATTGCTGATGTGGCTCAAAACAGCGCTTATGACCCGACTCACGAGGGAATTAACATTGCTTTCAGGGATGGTCGCCAGCTTGATATTACTGAGGTTTCCGACCAGTTGACCGCAGATGCTTTGGCAAAGACCGTAAAAAAATATTTTATTTGCTACCCTAAAGCCCCGTTTGCAAGCGGGGGGATTTCTTTCTGATCCAAATACAACAATAAATTATAACTATATGGAATTCAAGGCAAAAGACATAGCCGGACTGCTCAACGGAATTGTTGAAGGAGATGAGAACACGACCGTCCACAAACTCTCCAAAATCGAAGAGGGGACGCCGGGTTCGATTTCCTTTCTGGCCAATCCAAAATACACCCCGCACGTATATCACTCAAAAGCCAGCATAGTGATTGTTGCTAAAAGTTTTGTGGCAGAGCATCCGGTTGCGCCAACCCTGATTAAGGTGGATGATCCTTATTCGGCTTTTGCATCACTACTCGAGATGTATAACCAGATAAAGCTGAACAAAACCGGAATTTCAGAACATGCATACATTAGCCCTTCGGCCACAATCGGTAAAGATGTTTACATCGGGCCATTTGCCTGCATCGGCGACAATGCCGTGATTGAAGACAAGGCGAAAATATATCCTCAATGCTTTGTCGGCGACAATACCAGGATTGGCTCTAATACTATCCTGTTTGCAGGGGTAAAGATCTATTCCGATAATGTGATTGGCAATGACTGCGTAATTCATGCCGGTGTGGTAATAGGCGCCGATGGATTTGGGTTTGCACCGCAAAGCGACAATAACTACCGGAAGATAGCCCAGATCGGCAATGTGATTATAGAAGATAACGTGGAAATTGGCGCCAACACTACCATTGACCGGGCAACGCTTGGCTCAACCATCATTAGGCGGGGTGTGAAACTGGACAACCTGATTCAGATTGCTCACAATGTGGAGGTAGGAGAAAATACGGTAATGGCGGCGCAGTCAGGGATTGCTGGTTCGGGAAAAGTGGGAAAAAACTGCATGATAGCTGCACAGGTAGGAATTGTCGGGCACATCACTGTTGGAAACAATGTCAAAATCGCAGGTCAGTCGGGCATTAGCTCCAGCCTTGCCGACGATTCGGTTGTATTCGGATCACCCGCATTCGATGCCACTAAATACAAAAAGGCCTACATCCATTTTCGCAACCTTCAGAAAATCGTGGATCGGATAGATGAACTGGAGAAGAAACATAAAGCGATGAACGGATAGAGTGGATTTCTGTAGCTGCAAGCTCAAAATTACAATCAAATCAACAACTTAAGGGCTTCACTTCGACAGGCACTTTTCAACTTATTACCAGTTGAAAGGAAATATTTATACTTTTGCAGCCCAACTCATATCTGTAACTTTTTACGATGAAGCAAAGAACGCTTAAAAACCCTGCAACTGTCTCCGGATCAGGCTTGCACACCGGGAAAGTTGTTACCCTTACATTTAAACCAGCGCCCGAAAATCACGGAATAATTTTTCAAAGGACCGACCTTGAAGGTCAACCTAAAATTGAAGCTTTGGCCGATTTTGTAACCGAGACCAACCGAGGCACCTGTCTTGGAAAGAATGGCGCCAAAATCCATACTGTCGAACATGTTATGGCTGCCCTTACAGGCTTACAGATTGATAATTGCCTTGTCGAAATTGACGGCCCCGAAACACCGATCACTGATGGAAGCGCTAAATTTTTCACCGAAGCACTTCAATCTGCCGGTTTCGTGGATCAAAATGCTGAAAAAGAATACCTTGTTATCGAAGAAGCAATTACCTATACCGATCCTGTAACGAAAAGTGAGTTTATTGCCCTGCCTTCCGATCATTACAAAGTAACCGCCATGATTGATTTTGAGACCAAAGTACTGGGTACTCAAAATGCCGTTATGGAAAAAATCGAGGACTTTGCTACCCAGATTGCTCCATGCCGCACTTTTGTTTTTCTTCACGAGCTTGAACTGCTCCTGAACCACAACCTTATAAAAGGTGGAGACCTGAGCAATGCCATTGTTTTTGTAAATAAGTCCATTACACAGGCAGAGCTGGACAAGCTTGCAAAGCTATTTGATAAACCAAGCGTTGCCGTGAAATCCGAAGGCATTCTGAACAACCTTGAGCTTCATTTTCCCAACGAGCCTGCGCGACACAAGTTGCTGGATGTTGTCGGGGATTTGGCGTTGGCCGGAAAACCCATCAGGGGACATATAATAGCAACCCGGCCCGGGCATGGTCCAAATACAGGATTTGCCAGCCTTCTCCGCAAAAAGTTCCTGATCAGGAAATCGGAAGATATCATCCCAAAGTACGATCCGGACAAACCCGTATTGTTCGAGATCAAAGACATTATGAGGCTTCTGCCACATCGCCCGCCGTTCCTGCTTATTGACAAAATTCTGGAAATGAGTGACAATCATGTGGTTGGATTAAAGAGTGTTACCATGAACGAAAGTTTCTTTGTGGGTCACTTTCCCGACGAACCGGTAATGCCTGGTGTACTTCAGATAGAGGCAATGGCACAAACCGGGGGAATCCTGGTGCTAAGCACCGTCCCCGATCCAGAGAATTATCTTACGTTTTTCCTGAAGATTGACGATGTTAAATTTCGCCATAAAGTTGTACCTGGTGATACCATCATCTTCAATCTCAACCTTATAGCCCCCATCCGCAGAGGGCTTTGCCATATGAAAGGCATAGCTTATGTAGGAACTAAAGTAGTTATGGAAGCCGTGATGCTTGCCCAAATCAGTAAAAAAGCAGTTTAATATGAATCAACCCTTAGCTTATGTTCACCCGCAGGCCAAAGTGGCTAAGAATGTGGTGATTGAACCTTTTGTTAACATCGAAAAAAACGTTGAAATAGACGAGGGCACCTGGATCGGGTCCAATGTTACGATCATGGAGGGCGCCCGGATTGGCAAAAACTGCCGGATATTCCCGGGAGCGGTAATTTCAGCCATACCCCAGGACCTCAAATTTGCCGGTGAAGACACTATTGTAAAAATCGGCGATAATACGACAGTCAGGGAATTTGTTACCATCAACCGTGGCACCAAAGCCAACATCGAAACATCTATTGGAAACAACTGCCTTCTGATGGCATAC
>Ga0116204_1000132_pt1 | contig 36700 bp, 22 predicted proteins | sample LakKivwa52mmetaG_FD_94481 | JGI IMG/M metagenome (GOLD analysis project Ga0116204, IMG submission 94481) | Anoxic lake water microbial communities from Lake Kivu, Rwanda to study Microbial Dark Matter (Phase II) - Lake Kivu water 52m metaG | ecosystem: Environmental > Aquatic > Freshwater > Lake... | reverse complement strand
GTACTTTGGACAAGGCCGCCTTTTCAATTTCTTTGAGAGCTGAAATCTTTTGCTTAACTGTTTTTGGACTGTCCATGATATCGCTAATTTTTGACATGTTGGACTTATACTCGGGATCACTAAAAACTACACTTCTTTCGGATTCGGTTAACTCGCGTAAAGTCAGTTCGGTCGCTTGAGGGTCAATTCTGGATAATTTATTTTTCAAATCATTTTTAGTTTGATTATTTAACCCATAAAATTGTGCTGCTTGCAGGCCCTTTGCATATACTGGTTTTGCCGCTTGTTCAGCCTCATAAATTTTATCCTTGAGAGCTTCAGCATACATTTCTTTTTCTTCCAGACTTAATCCTTGTGGGACTGGTGCATTACCCAAAATTTGCCCAATTTCCTCAAAAATTTGTCCCTTTAGGAGATATGTAAGAAGATATTTATTTGCACTAGAATCAATATAGGGGCTTTTAATTCCTAACTCGCGTCCAAAATCTAAATTCTTCTGATACAAGCTTTTTGCCCGGTCAAAGTAAGCTGGTAGATCTCGCAAGATATTGATTTTTTCACCAGCAGCTCTGATTTGGTCTTTAGTTTGGATTCTTTCGTTTTGTGTTATTGAAGCCATAAGCATAAAGAGGTCACCCATCCGTTGAGTAGAACGCAGTGTCCATTCTTGTTCTTCGGCTTCGATGGATGATGTAAAGAGCGTCATGGCTTTCTCGAGGTAACGAGCCATTTCTTTGAGCTTGGTTTTGTTTGATGCTGGAGTACCATCGAGACTAAACTTTGAAATTTTGTCGAAATAGATATCACCAGCCCTATAAGAACCTTCCGCAACCAGAGCTGCTGGCACTTCATTTACTTGGCCACTAGCATTTTTGGCTACCCCTTCATAGAAGGGAAGAGCAGCTTCAGCATCACCTTGTTTTTCATAGAGTAATTTAGCCACTGCCAATTGAGCCCGAATTGTTTTTTGCAGGTCCTTAGTACCGTAGTTTTTAATAAAATCTTTGTAACCACTTATAGCCCCGGTTACATTACCTTGTTTTTCAAATATGAGCGGTATTGAATAGACGGCTTCAAGAGCATACGATGAACTGGCGTATTTTTCACCAATAAGAATGTATACACGCACTGCGTTTGACCAGTTTTTATTTTCTTCATAAGTCTGACCTGCGTTATACAGGAAGCCTGGAGTTTGGGGATCATTTGGAAAGTATTCATAGGCAGACTCATAGGTTCGTCCGGCTAACATTGGGTCAGGAATCTTTGTGTATGCATCGGCAGCCCACCCAATGGATTTAAAGCCAGCAGAGTCTTTAGGGAAATCATTACGGACAATTAGGAATGTTTGACCTGCTTGACGAAATTGGTTTTCTTTTAAATAGACATTTGCAGCACGGAGAATACCTTTGATATTATTTTCGGATTTAGGGTATTCTTTGTAAATCCGTAGGAAGGCATTAACTGCACTGGGAATATCGCCAGCCTTTTCGAATTGATTTCCTGCTTCAAAGAGTGCTTTATCAGCAATTTTAGCCTGTGGATATTGACTTACAACCCTTAAGTAGTTTTGTGCGGCAATCTTTTGGTTATTTGCATTTGCTTCTTGGTCACCTTGCTTATATACTGCACTTGCCGCAGACAGATAAATATCAGTGTAATCTTTATCGGACTGAGAGGTTTTGCCCAGCAAGGCAACAAAATTCTTTTCAGCCTCAACATATTGTCCATTTTCGAGAAGACTTTGAGCTAACATTCTCTGAATGAGCTTACTGTGCTCGTGCTTGGGAAAATCTTTTGCAAGATTCTCAAGCTCACGAATGGCCTTAGAAAATTGTTTGGCTTCATAGTGGACAAGAGCTGCATTATAGGCGACATCAGGTGCTGAGGTATTTTTACCAAAGGCCGCCATATAATCCGCAACTGCTTGAAAATACGCTTCTGTTTCACTGTTATTATAGGCAGATTCTTTGCTTGACGCTTGTTTTAAAGCCTCTTGACGGTGTTTATCGCTCATGTATACACGGTTATAAGCTGCATCAGACTGACTGAGAATGGTTTCTTTTCTTTCCTCTGGTTTTTTGCCTAAAGCAGATGCATTAACTTTTGCGCACCATTGATAAGATTTGGCAGATTCATTGTAACGCCCGAGTAAGGCGTATACTGCGCCTAGATTTTGATAAACTTCGTAAAGCTCCCAAGATCCTTCGGGATACCTTGTGATATATTCTTTGTAGTATTGGATTGCTTTTTCGAGCGCTTCGGTCTTAAGATCCGCGGTATCACGGGATCCTTCATATTGATAATATAAAGGTATTTGAAATGTTGCTTCTTTTACAATTTTAGCTGCAACTTCCTTGCCTGATACATTGGAAGAGTTTGCCCGTGTCCAAGAAGAGCCCTCTTTATAGCGGTCAATCATATTCATGCGGGCTTCTTGGGCTTCTTTGTATTTTTTCTCAATAACAAGCATATCAATAATGTCTTTATCGGCTTCAGGCCCTCTGGGGTGATTGGGGTCGAGTTCTACAAGACGCGAATATGCTGCTCGGGCTTGACTAAAACGATCATGGGATTTGTTTTTCTTTCCCATCATAAAAAAGACATCTTTTTTCCAGGGATGATTTTTATTTTCAAGAAACTTTTCGGCAATCTCGACACCCTCGTCAAGATCAGCCCATGATGCCGCCATAAATTCTAATGCTTCATCGCGAAGATCTTTTTTAATATCACCTCTGTCTGCCTTGATTACATAGTCATAGTACTCAATAGCAGCTTGTTCAAAATCTGCAAGGTTATAATAGGATTCAGCTTTGTGGTACAAGGCAAGGCCCAGCTCGGGACCTTTGTAATTTTTAGGAATTTTTTCGTAGCCAGCAATTGCTTTTTTAAATTGACGCGACATAAACCAGTACTCACCAATACGCAGATATGCAGAGGGTAGCAAAGGACTTTGGGGATATTTAGTAACCAAACTATTAAGCACATTAAATTCTTTTTCATCTTGCCCGGCCATACTGTATACAAAGGCCAACCTATAGAATACCTTGTCTAATTCTGAATAGGTGGGGTACTCACGCGTGAGCCTTTCAAAGTACTGTTGAGAGGTTGTGTGATTACGACGTTTTGGTGTGGGTTGAGGGCCTTTTTGATCATTGTCTTCCCACTTTTGCATATCTTGCTCATATTTGGATTGATCAATGCGGAAATTATCCTCTTCGTTTTTATAGGAGAGATTTCCTAGTTGAAACAGTGCGGCTGCACAACGGTCACTTTTAGAATCGGTACAACTATTATTGACGAAATCAACAAAATCTGTGATAGCATTTGAACGGGTATCGATATCTTGCTGAATATCTTTTTCACCCATGGTACTGCGACGCTCGTTGCGTTTTTGATTTTCGAGAAGTACCCGCTCCTTGAATTTGGCGTAATCTTGTTTATAGACAGTTGCCTTTTTCTCATAGTCTTCAAGGCAACTAGACTTTTTGAATTCATCGCTTTGCCCTTCGCACTCAGCTTTTAAATCTTTGAGCTTAGACAGCCTATTGCGAAAGTCAGCAATATCATCGGCCCAGAGAAGGCTGAGACCACATCCTAAAAGTACCGATAGGGAAACCAGTTTACGCATGTACATCCTTGATAGTTTTAGTTGTCCAGATCGAGTTCATCAAGTTCTTTTTGAGTAGGACCTGATTTTTCATCTTGTGTTTGTTTAATAGTGTTAACGGTTGCTTTGGTAAACTGAGCGTCCTTGACTACGCGTTCACGATTTTTTTCCCAGCGACGCATTTTGGAGACCTCATTTTGAAACTCAATAAATTCTTCGATGGTCCGCACACTGGCTTCAAAATTAGGTTGTAGCTCATCCCGTTTTTGTAAAACCCGAGCAGTAGGTAACTGATCAGATAAGCTTAACGCTTGTCTTTGAGTTTCTTGAAATTTATCAAGAGCCATCCCGTATTCTTTTGACTTTTCTTCGATTTGTGCGGGTAAAATTCTTGGTTTTTCGGTTGAAGCAATAGCCTTATCAAACATTTCCATTGATTTGGGGTAATCTTTGGAATAGTAGTAGCAATAGCCACGCAGGAGTTGAGCTTCACCAATCAAGAAACTTGAGGGTTGATTGGACAATAAGTCGTCTAGAACCTTAGCGGCAGCAGTAAAATCTTGTTTGCGCAGATAAGACCATGATAAGCCAATCATGGCTTCATCGATATTGCTGCTTGTTGGAGAAACTGCCGCATAAAAGCGGGCGGCTTCAAGAAGTTTTGGGGGTTCAGAATCAAAGGCAAGGTGACCCAGTTTTACATTAACAACATCTTGCAGTTCGCGTTCAGATACATTACTGGGTGTTACTTCGAGAATGTCCTTAAGTGCACTCTCAGCTTCTTTCTCGGATTTTTGCGCAAAATGTGACATTGCAATAGTATAGCGCGCATAGAGGTAATTAGAGTTACCGGGTAATATGGGCTTAAGCAAACGTATCGCGTTAGTGTAATCCTTTTGAATAAAGCGGATTTGGCCCATTACATAATCGGCGTCGGGTTTAATGTCTGAATCTTTATAAAGGTTGGCGATGAGCTGGTATCTTTCGGAAGCTTCACCGTAGCGACCTTCTTTGTAATCAATATTCATGAGTTGGAAAATATACCGGGGCATGGCATCAGATTCTGTATAAGTTTGGCGCGCTCTGTCGTATACTTCACGAGCTGCAGTATGCATTCTGATATTTTCAAAGGACTTTCCTTTGTAGTACGCCGCTAGATCTACTAAGTGAAAGGCAGGATATTTGGTAATGACTTTTCCAAAGGCATAAGAAGCCAAGAGGAATTTACGAGCTAGATAAAGCCGCATGGCTTCGCGATATGCGTCTTCAGGTTCGAGCTTGAGACGGCGGTAGCGAGCAGCACCAATTCTTTCTTCGCGGGTAGGTCCAACGCGAGAGGTACCTTTGAGACTAAAAAATAATCCCTGGTCGTTGGCAGGCTCAAAACTGATTTGGTCGTGCGCCATTTCGAGATCGAGTTGGATGTATCTAAATAGGTTGAATCTTTTAACATTCAAAGTTGCACCTAGGGTAGGAAGGCCCATTTTATTGTATTTGGCTTTAAGGCCAATTTGCGGATGAATAAAAAAGGTTACACTTTGGGAAGGGTTGAGTTGGGACTCACCTGCAGCTTCTTGTTTGGTGAAATTAACCCAACTGATTGACCCAGACAATTGTAAACGGTGCATGATAGGACCAAGGAAGGGGTAATTTAGCCCGCTCCAGAAATAGGTAGCATTAATATTTCGGGATATAGGTTGTTCATTACCAGAAATTTTAACTTGAGGTTGAAGAGCATTTTGTAAGGCTAAACCAAATTGGTAATGCCCATAACGAGACTTGGTGAGTGGACTGTAGTGAATACCTACATCTAGCCCGTATGTTATATACTGGGTGAGATTAAATTCATCGTACTGAAAAATATTTGCATTGAGACCTAAAGCCAGGCGGTGGTTTAAACCAACAACTTGTTGAGGAAGACGGAGTGCATACCCAAAGCCATAGATCATCTGGAAAAACCCAGGCGAAGGAGAAAGTGGGTCATTTCCGTCAACGGATGATCCGTTATTGAGCATGGTGAAACTAAAGGAATGGTTATAATCGAAGGGGTGAACAGCTGCTAAAAACTCAGTACCTGCAAGGCCATCGAGAGTTCTGTATAAACCAACCGACATTTCAATTTGATCGTTTTCGGCAATAGCAGCTGGGTTGACATAGGCTGCAGTATTGTCTCCATACTCCAAAAACCAGTCATTTTGCTGATAGCTGTTTGGAGTATAGGCATTTTGTTGCCCCCATACACAAGAGAGAGCGAATAGAATCAGCAGAAGAGATTTGAGCTTATGCATTAGAGTTCTGTCCCTGTTCTTTTTTACTGAAGTCTGTAAAATTCAATACGGCGATTTTTTGCTTTACCCTCAGGGGTATCGTTTGAATCAATGGGACGGTTTGGACCGTATCCTTTGGTTACAAAACGCGAAGCATCTATACCTTTGTCGACAAGGTATTTTTTCACAGAATTTGCACGATCAAGTGATAATTTCTCGTTGAGTTTTACGGATCCAGATGCATCCGTATGACCAGATATTTCAAAACGGCTTTGTTTGTGTTGGTCAAGAAGATCAACGACCTGATCGAGTATGGGGAGACTTTCTTCTGTAAGAACAGCGCTACCGCTATGAAAGTTAACACCTTGCAAGACGAATTGCTTTTCAATTTTTTCAACGATCTTATCAGGGCAGCCGTCTTCGTCCTTATACCCATTAAAGGTCTCAGGGTCATTGGGGCATCTGTCATTGTGATCCAGTATCCCGTCTTTATCATTATCTGGGTCAGGACATCCGTCTTCATCTTGCCAACCATCAAAGTCCTCAGCACTGTTGGGGCAAGCATCTGTTTGGTCAGGGATACCATCTTTGTCGTTATCGTAATCGGGGCAGCCATCGGAATCTTGGAAGTTATCCATATCTTCGGGAATTGTAGGGCAGGCATCATTTTTATCCAAAATACCGTCTTTATCAGTGTCTTCTTCGTCAACGACAACTGCAGTAACTTCAATTAGCCCCATGTCGGTTCGGCCATACCCTTTTTTGCGCAAGGGAGAACTGGTCGCAATGTAGTAGTTGGGTGCATCCCAGTCGCGATTAATAAATACAGGGTATTTAGACATATTGGTTTTATTGATTTTGGCATAACGGTTAAATTTGTCGTAGTTATCGAATATGTTGTTATAAGTGATTTGGGATTGCCCAGACTGGGGATCTACATAGAGAGCGTATTCATGGTTTTCAATGAGGATATTGTCGCGTACCACTACTCGAGAGGGGCCCATAAGTGAGATCCCGCTGTAGTAATTACGAATAATGACATTATGCTCAATTCGGGTGTCTAGAGACTTAGCACCCCAGGCTAAAATACCTGACCAACGATTTCCGTAGATAACATTGTTATGGATACTGGGAAGGGTGATAAAGGCTGCGATACCTGAGCCATGATTATCGATAATCCAGTTGTGGTGGATTTTGGCGTTGACATTTTCACAAAGGATACCCTCAATACCGTTAGTTATGGTAAAATGGCTAATTTCCCCACCGGTAACTGCATAGACTACTGGGCCACGGCGCATACCATCAATGATGGTTTTAGGAATTGATTTTTCATCAAGGCCCTTGAGGACTACACCATAGACCAAGGCTATGTTCTCTTTATAGCGACCAGGAGAAACAAGTACAGTATCCCCATAATCGGCAGCTTCGAGACCAGCATTAATTGTGGGCTTTTCGAGAGGAATGCGTATGGTCCTGGCAAGAGTGCCCGTGGGAACCAGGAAAAGCAGCAATAGTAACGCGTATAAACGCTTATCCATAGAGAATCCTGCCTAAAGTTGATGCCGAAAAAATAAATCCCTTAGCAATAAATTTCTAGTTAAATGTGGATACGAGGCCCCCGAAGGAAACTTCACTCATCCAAACTATCCCAACATACCTTCAAGCCTTAAAAAGTTCAATTGGTTTTTTCTTTAATCTGTCATTAATTTGGCCGGCTCCCCTATTTTTTAAAATCAGGATCGCAGATAACCTTTAGGGCAGCTCTAAAAATTGCCCTCGCGTCCCAATACTGCGTTACACTCCTTCTCAAAATCCTCATTTATACCCAATAAACTGCTGTTTTTCGAACTCGTGCGCCTTGTCTAGATCCACGATCATCAATTTTTAGAGGTGCCCTTTATTACTTTACCTAAATTCCCGTTGTATTTACCCGAGTTCCCGTTGTATTTACCTAAGTTCTCGTTGTATTTACCTAAGTTCTCGTTATATTTACCTAAGTTCTCGTTATAAAGAGAAGGATTTTACAAGTCCTAAAGATTGAATGGCAATCCCGAAGGGGTAAAAGTAAGGGTGACTGTCAGATTTAAAGAAATACTTTGCAAAAATTACCCACTTCGCTTGAGACTTTTGGTTTGCACGCACCTAAAAATTAGTTTTGATAAGGGTGTCATTACAAAAGGAGTAGCCATCCAGAAAAAAAAAGGGCAATTTAGGGAAATGGCCAGATGTCAATTTTGTCCTTACATCTTCTCATCTCCAAGTTTTTTACCCCCAAGTACCATTATCCCCGATTGAACCCAAACATGTCTGTTTATTATTACCTCAGTAACAAAGTTTTCTTTAAAAACCTAACCCACGCTTTGTTCGCTGGTTTGTTCACCAGAGTATTTTTTTTGGCAGCTGTTTGCCTTTTTTTTCTCCTGTCTTGTAATCGATCCCAGCAATCCCTTGCCTTACGCTACTCTAACGGAGCAGAGCCAGAAAGTCTCGACCCACACCAAGCTACTGGACAACCAGGAATTAGAGTTATCGGAGCCTTGTTCGAAGGACTCTTGTTGCGTAAGGGGACAGAATTAGAACCAGGCCTAGCAAAAAGTTGGGAACTTAGTGCTGATCAAAAAACTTATCACTTTCATCTTCGCAAAGCCAAGTGGTCAGATAATACCTTTATAAGCGCTCAAGATTTTGTTTACTCCTGGCAACGCTTAGCCCTGCCCCAAACTGCGGCGCAGTACTCCATGCTCTTGCAAAATATCAAAAATGCACCACAGGTACTTTCTGGAACCTTTCCCCCTGAAAGCTTGGGAGTCCACGCGCCTAACGAATCAACACTGGTGGTTGAGCTCAGTACACCCACACCCTATTTTCTTCACTTGGTTGCCTTTGAACCGCTTTTTCCTGTCCCCAAAAAATGTATAGAAACCCACGGCCCCAAGTGGACCAAGCCCGAGAATATGATTAATAATGGACCTTTTAAAATTGTGAGTTGGAAACCTAATCAAAAAATTGAACTCAAGCGCAACCCCCTCTATTGGGATGTCCAGAATGTCAAACAAGAACTGATTGAAGTCTACCCCATAGAGCATCTCGAAACAGCCTATAAAATGTATCTGAGTGGCGAGCTTGATTGGTTATTTGCACTACCCCTGGGTCGCATGCAAGAAAGCAAAAAACGATCTGACTATTTCAATGCAACTCAGTATGGGCTCTACTATTATGCCCTCAATATGACCCAACCCGAATTACAGTCTCCCCTACTCCGGCGAGCCTTGGCTTTAAGTATTAACAGGGAAGAATTAGTTGAGGCAGTAGTTCAAGGTGGTGAAAAAGCAGCCTATACATTGGTACCTCCAAATTCAAACCCAGGTTATCCCCAACTTTCAGGTAGTTCCTATAATCCAAAACTGGCCCAAAAATTATTAGCTCAAGATGGTTATGGCCCTAATAAAGCACTCCCGCGACTTCAGATCTACTACAATACCAGTGAGGCCCATAAAAAAATTGCTGAAGTGGTAGCGGCCTCCTGGAAAAAACACCTCAATATCGAAACAGATTTACAAAATCATGAGTGGAAAATTTATTTGCAAAATACCCACCAAAAAAAATACCAGATAGCCCGCGCCTCCTGGATAGGCGATTATCCCGACCCTTATACATTTTTGGAACTCTTTGAAAGCAAAAATGGCAATAACAGGACGGGTTATAATAATCAGGCGTTTGATTCTTGCCTCAAACTGGCCCAACAAGAAGTAGAACCCACCTTAAGGCTTCAAAAACTAGCGAGCTGCGAAGAATTACTTCTAACCGACCTGCCCTTTATACCTCTATACTTTTATGCCCAGAATGAAATGCGCTCCCCCAAGTTGCGTGGAGCCGAGACCAGTCCCTTAGGTATGTATAGCTGGAAACATGTACATCTCAGTACGAATCCATGAAGCTTCTGCACAGGATCTTGCGGCGTCTCGTCATAAATATTTTAGTTTTTTTTTGTATAATCGCTACTTCTTTCTGGCTCATGAAGAGCGTGCCTGGCAATCCGTATACATCTGAGCGTGCACTTACTTTAACTGCCCAAAAAGCCCTCGAAGAAAAGTATGGTTTCACTCTTACTGACTATTTGACAGGGATTTTATTACACGGTGATTTTCGGTACTCTTACCTTCATAGAGACACACAAGTTTCTGAAATACTCAGTCAAACCTTACCTGTTTCCCTCGAGCTGGGTTTGTCCGCTTTGCTTGTCGCTTTGTTTTTAGGATGCCTGTGGGGCATAGGTTCAGCCTTATCACGCAAGCCCCTGCTTGAAATCATTTGGATGTTGCCTGCCCTGATGGGAATAGCCATACCCACCTTTGTAACTGGGCCTCTCCTGCAACTCTTTTTTTCGCTAAAGCTCAATATTTTTCCTGTGGCAGGTTGGTATTCCTTCGATTCCCGTATACTACCGGTCGTAGCCTTGGCCCTACCCTACTCTGCATATATAGCTCGCATTCTGCGAGGCAGCCTGATTGCTGCCCGGTCAGCAGATCACATCCGCACGGCTAGGTCTATTGGTTTGACTCCGGCACGCATCCTTATTTTTCACCAGTTACGCCATAGCCTAGTTCCCTTGGTTAATTTTTTAGGACCGGCCTGTGCCAGCTTATTGACGGGTACACTAGTGATTGAAAAAATTTTCAATATTCCTGGTTTGGGTCGCTATTTTGTAGAATCAGCCTTGCAAAGAGATTATCCGGTTGCTCTTGCAGTTTTAATCATCTACTCTGGTTTCTTATTAAGCTTCAATTTACTCACAGACTGGCTTCAAACCCTTATTGACCCACGTATCCAACTTGAATAATAAAATAATTCCCCACAAGCTTGCGCCCACCCGCGCCCAACCACTCAGACTCTTGTTTTCTGATTTACGAGTGACAGTAGCCCTAACCCTTCTGTCACTCATTACAGGACTTATTTTATTAGGCCCCTGGATTGCTCCTGATCCAAGCCTGCAAAACCTTTCCGCCATCCGCCTGCCTCCCAGCACCACCCATTGGTTAGGAACTGATGACCTGGGCAGGGATGTATGGGCCCGTGTTCTTCTGGGAGGTCGACTTTCCCTGGCCGTTGGCCTGGTTGCAACCTTAGTTTCCATGGTTGTAGGCACTCTCTACGGCAGTATTGCTGGATATTTTGGAGGCAAATGTGATCTTCTATTAATGCGTCTTGTAGATATTCTTTACTGTCTACCCTATATGTTTTTGGTTATTATCCTTATGATAGCAGTTGGGAAAAATATACTTGCCCTGTTTATTTCACTTGGACTTGTTCAATGGCTCACGGTTGCTCGCATGGTACGGGGTCAGGTCCTCTCTTTGAAAACCGAAGAATATATAAGTGCCGCACGGTCACTAGGTGTAAGACCTTTGGTAATTATAGGGCGCCATTTGCTTCCAGGGGTGAGGCCTACAGTTCTCGTCTATGCTACCCTAACTGTTCCAGGAGTTATCCTGCAAGAAGCTTTCTTAAGTTTCTTAGGCTTATCGGTCCATCCCTGTACATGGGGTGTTTTGATAGCCGAAGGTGCTGATCAAATGTCCTCAGCCTGGTGGTTGCTCGCTGCCCCAGGTTTTGCCCTGAGCATCACTCTTCTTGCACTTAACTTTTTAGGTGATGGATTGCGTGACCAACTTGAGGCGAGATCAAGAAGAGAAATATAAGTAGCTCCCTTGTTTTAACAGATAATACAAAAGTTGTTTCTCGGGTGTATAGTCAAGTTAGAAAGGAAATGCTATTTGCTCTTGCCACCAATATACCTGAACAAAAATCTAGAAATTAGCTCATAAAAAAAGGGAGACGATCGCAAAACCAACTCTCCCAAAAATGAAACAACACTTCTATTAAATACTGCGTGGTAAGTGCATACGGCGCATTACCTATTTACAATAGACCTTTTTCTGCCAGGTAATGTTCAGCTTCGAGAGCTGCCATACACCCTGTACCAGCAGATGTAATTGCCTGTCTGTACTTTTTATCCTGCACATCACCTGCAGCAAAAACACCTTCTATACTTGTATGAGCAGTACCAGGCTTTGTTTTTATATACCCTTGCTCATCGAGTTCAAGTTGTCCGCCTAAAAAACTAGTATTAGGCGTGTGACCAATGGCGTAAAAGAGACCACCCACTGATTTCTCAAATTTTTCTCCCGTATCAGTTTTTTGCAAAAGGACACTTTGCAGCTGTTCTTCGCCCAAAACATCTAAAAGGACCGTGTTCCAAAGGACCTCAATTTTAGGATGGCTCAGTACCCGTTTTTGCATGGCCTTGGATGCTCGAAATGAATCGCGTCGGTGCACAAGAAAGACCCGCGAAGCAAATTTGGTTAGATAGGAAGCTTCTTCGAGGGCTGAGTCGCCACCACCAATGACCACTAATTCTTTGTTCCGAAAAACGGGTAGCCCACCGTCACATACTGCACAAGCAGAAATTCCCTTTTGCCAGAGCCTTTCCTCACCAGGTACATGCATCCGTTTTGCGGTAGCACCTGTTGCGATAATTAAACTCTGAGTTTGATAAGTTTGGGCCCCGCTAAAAACCTGAAATGGTTTACTGGAAAGATCAACCTTGTTGACAGTTTCGGTAAGTATGCGAGTTCCGTTGTGCACTGACTGCTCCCGCATTTGCATCATGAGCTCTGGGCCACCAATCCCTGTTGGGAAACCTGGGAAATTTTCGACCTCAGTAGTGGTTGTGAGTTGACCGCCAGCTGCAACCCCACCCGCCATAAAACCCTCAAACATAAGGGGATTTAAATGCGCTCTTGCAGCATAAATGGATGCTGTATGACCTGCGGGACCGGAACCTATGACAATGACCTTTTCCATTATTTCTCCTGAGTGGGCACAAATATCTTAACTGATTTAAAGAGTTTGGTTAAGATAGTTTTTTTATAAAAAACACCCTAGAGGGTTTTCCCCGACTTTAATTTACCTTGGGTGAGTTTTTCCCTAAACGCAGTGCAGGCGATGCGGTTGATTATGTGGGCTGGTTTCAAACTATTATTCCGGCAATTAAAGATGGCGTATAGAAGAAAAAACTCAATATTCAACCCGAAAAAAGAACTTGTTGTTAGCTTATTATACCATAACGCGCCCTTTTTATTTGCCACAGTAATAAATGACAGCTAGAGTGAGAAGTTTTTTGCAAATAAACGCTACTCGCAAGTTTAAAAGGGAAAGCTTACTCCTAGAGAGCATTTCATCCTTTACTTGGCAATGGCCGGTTTTTTAAAATTTAGGGTAATTTTTTGATGCTTTTAAGGATAGCGAACCCAAAAATGTGTGCCAGACCACATCTTTTCCGTCAACAAAGTTCTATTTTTAGCTATAATTACTGTTAAATTCCAACTTTCCCAACAAGGATGAATATGTTCCTTTTTCAGTCTTTTCCCCGCTACAAAACAAATAAACTGTTTTTACTCACCCTTTGTTTTTTTGCCCTAACCTCGATGGCCCTTCTAGTCATTTCGTGTAAACCCGAAAAAACTGTTTCGCCCGAAGAAAACTCCGACAACAAAGGCACTCTATCAGGACAAATTTCGGAATTGTATACCAACTCTGGTGTAGCCGAAATTACTGTAACCACCGAACCTGGGGGTTACAACTCTAGCTCCAACCAAGAGGGAAAATTTGCCATCTCAGGAGTACCTGCCGGCACCTATACACTGCGTTACCAGCATACCGAATATGCAGATACAACAGTAAGTGATGTGAAAGTTTTTGCCAATGCAGAAATAAATGTTCAATCGATATCTTTGCGTCCCTTGTATCGCATTTTTAGCGGGAGAATTCTAGGAAAAGACAGTATACATTTAACCAAGGTAGCCCTTAAGATCGGTACCCATTCCACTGTGACCGATTCTCTTGGCAACTTTTTTCTCAAAGCCCCTCGCACAAACAGTCCTTTAGTTCTAAGCCATAAGTTCTATAAAGATACCACCCTTTCGCCACCCTCACTTGAACCCTCGGTTGCCACATTTGACTTGGCCACTCTATACATGCTTTTTCAAAAAGATGGGTATGTAATGGGTAAGGTGAGCAATGACAGTGGTGTGGGCTTACCAACAATTACTGTTCTATCTTCTAGCGGACATCAAACCACAACAAACGATAATGGTTTATTTTCTCTTCCTGTTATACCCGGAACACACAGCATTAGTTTTCTTAACGACTCTTACAAAACGGATTCTGTAACTAAGGTCATTGTTACATCTAACGACACCGTAACTTTAAACCCTATTAGCTTATTAAGAGTTAAAACTGGCATAGGTGGTACTCTAGCAGATCGTAAAACAGGAGCCCCCCTTGCTGATGTACTTGTCACCGAACCTATATCGGGTGCAACAACTCGCACCTTGTCTAATGGAGTATTCTTTTTTGCCGATCTCATGCCTGCAACTTATACTCTATCCTTTTCTCATCCTCTCTACATCGATACAACCATCAACGACCTAAAACTGGGAGCAAATGAAACTAAAACCGACTTATCCGTTGAGTTAAAACCTAAATTAGCGAGTCTAGCGGGTGTTATAACCGACACCGCTGGCAACACAATATCGGGCGTTACCGTACAGCCCGATTCTGGTACCAGTGTTATTACAACTGCCAATGGCGCCTATCAGCTAAATCAATTGCCACCCGGCAAACGAAAGATTACTGTGCGCCATGATTCTTACAAATCAATTACAGGTGACACCATCACCCTAAAACCGGGCGAAAATAAAACTGGTAAAAACTTTAAACTCTTTCTCTTTACATCGGGTATCAAGGGTTTTGTTTACGACACCAAAAACTCTTCCCAATTCCTTAATGGGGCTCTAGTTAAACCAACTGTGGGTAGCATACAAACAACAACACTGAGTGACGGCGCTTTTCAATTAGATGAACTCACACCTGGTAACCATATACTTAATGTTTCCCACACGGATTACTTTGATACAACTCTCGCCCCAATAACCCTTTTGGCCGACCAAAAAGTAACCAATGTACTTGTTGGGCTAAGATACAAATGGGCCTCCATGCAATTTGTATTACACGATAGCACTAAACAAGCCACAGTCGAAGGCGTTAATTGTTACCTCAACGATTCTTTATACCCCCAAACTTCTAATACTATGGGTGTAGTAAAATTTTCTAAACTGATTACAAACCGCAATAATAGCCCTACTGAATACAAATTAAAATGCGCAGCCAACAGTAATTACGAAGAAACGGCAATATATACCTATCAACTCACGCCTAATGACAACCTGGGCCCAATTACCATTCAACTGCAATCAACTTTTGGAACTCTAAGTGGTGTTATAACCGACACCGCAGGCAACACAATATCGGGCGTTACCGTACAGCCCGATTCCGGAACAAGTGTTATTACAACAGCCAATGGCGCCTATCAGTTAAATCAGCTGCCACCTGGCAAACGAAAAATTACTGTGCGGCATGATTCTTACAAATCAATTAATGGTGACACCATCACCATAAAACCTGGAGAAAAAGTAACTGGTAAAAATTTTAAACTCCTTCTCTATACAGCAGGGATTAAAGGCTTTGTTTACGATACCAAAAATTCTTCCCAATTCCTAACTGGAGCTTTAGTTAAGCCAATTATTGGTAGCATACAAACAACAACACTGGGTGACGGCGCATTTCAATTAGACGGTCTAACACCTGGTAACCATATACTTAACATATCGCACATGGATTATTTTGATACAACACTCGCCCCTATAACCCTTTTAGCAGACCAAAAAATAACCAATGTACTAGTGGGGCTTAGGTACAAATGGGCTTCCATGCAGTTTACCTTACGCGACAGTATTACACAAGCCCCTGTTGCCAATGTCAATTGCCGCCTCAATGATGACCCTTCCCAATCTGTTTTATCAAACACCAGTGGTCGGGTTCTATTCAATAAATTGCCTACCGTAAAATCTGGGCCTACTGAATATCTTTTACAATGCAGTGGCCACGCCGAATACCAAGCAACTCCCTACTCTACATACAACCTTAATCCCGGAGACAGTTTAACTAATATAACAATCAAACTTAAACCCTATCTTGGAACATTTGGTGGTATTCTATTGGATACAAATACATCAGAGCCCATTGAGGGTTCTTCCATCACTATTGCATCTTCCGGAAGATCTACCCAAAGTCTTGCAAATGGTCGTTTTAAAATCGACAACTTGCGTCCTGGAAAATGGAAGTTTTCGATCTACAATCCTTTGTATGGCTCCAAAATTGATTCTATTGATTTAAAACCCTCAGATAACCCCTCTGATACCCTACATGAGTATAAGCTTAAAAAGTTGCGATCAGGTATTAGTGGAATTATTAAAGACTCTAGGAATAATGCTTTAGTCAGTGGTGTTATCGTTGTGGATACAAACACAAATAAGCAATTTGTTTCGCAAACTGATGGTTCTTATTCCTTAACACCCTTAAGCCCAGGGCCACATACATTAAGATTTCAACATCCAAATTATTTTGACACCACGCTCTCTACCATTACCCTAGAAGCAGATCAACCACAAAATGTCAATATGGTTTTGCGGTATAAATTCGCAGACCTCAACTTAGTGGTAATTGATAGCGTTAAAGGAACTGGTATAAATAATGCTTCCTGTACTATGGATGGAACAACTCCACTTCCTACTGGTGACAATGGACGTTTAAAATTTGTTGATATTAGTCCTGGCACACACACCATCATTTGCTCCCATACAAATTACCAGACTATGCTACCCAAGGTTTACCAAGTTAAGGCAGGCGATAACATTGGGCCTGATACAATTAAATTGGTGATTAAATTTGGATCTATATCGGGTAATATCCAAGAAATTATTAGTACCAAAAATAGAATACTTCCTAATGCTAAAATAAGCATTCCTAGTACCGAACAATTTACCCTTACAGATGCACAAGGAAAATACAGATTGGAAAACATATACCCAGGTTTTGTGCGATTCCAAATTGGAACAGATATACATGTAACTAAATATGATTCCATCTTGATTTTACCGGGAGAACCAATATTTGAAAAGAATTATAGTATCAAACGTAAAACAGTTCCTGTGATTGTTAAGGGGGCTGTTTTCGAAGCACAAAAAGATTTACTACGGCTAGGAATTAGGATAACTGATGATTCTTTACTTACCGACACTCTCTTGGCATTTTCCGATTTAAGAGACAACAACACCATCTATACCGCTAGATTTGATACACCTCTCGGAGGAATAAACAGGAAAATTCATATTTCTGTCCTCCATTGGGAATGGAATGTCTTTACTGGGTACTATTCCTATAATTTCACCCAGCCACTATCTGATTCGTTAGTAGTTACCGTACCAACTTTTTCCTGGACAAATGGTTTGCCAAGTTTAGAGTTATTCCCTGGCGAGTCCAACCCCGCCGATACGACTGTGGCTGTTAATTCTACAATTAATATCCGTGCAAAGGCAATTGATTCCATCAGTAATATGCAACCGCCACACTCAAATCCAATAAATCCACCTCATCTTAAGTGGGATTATTATTGGACTCGAGACTCTGATGGTTTAGTTTCATATACATTTCCTTTTACAGGCCCCAACGCATCTATTCCAGCACCATCAAAGGCTGGTGTATTTACATATACAATTCGTGTGTTTGATTCAGATGGAACTGGTGCTGAAAAGAAATTTAATGTAACTGCATACTGACGACCCTATTGTAAACCGACACTAGCTGCTTAACAAGTAAAGCACAAACCCCTTGCCTATATATACAAGCATATAGGGTCTACTGAATAACTTGAGTTTTAGCAGCAGACCCTAATTTTTTATAAGAAGAAGGAGGAGGGGTACTGCGCCCTCCCTCCTCTTTGTTTAATTTATTGTTTAGCTGAACACAAGTCCAAAATTTTTTTTAAACCAACCTGTTGCTTTGAAGAAAAAAACCTTGGACTTGTTACAAGGAAAAATCCAATATTACCCCCATAAATATTAGGGGTTTCCCTTATTCAGCAATCCCTATATAATTTTAGAGCACCCTAAATGTATAGGAATAAAACCTTCTAAAGAAGGGATTTAAACCTATACTTTTACAAGAGATATTTGTTGAAGTTTCTAAGAGAGCCTTTTTAATCAGTATTTGGCATCTGCATGCGCTGCTTGTATAGCTTCTGTATAGATCGCTTCGTACTGCGGCACAATGGTATCTGTATGGAAAAGATTTAAAGCCCTTTGGCGGGCAGCCTTTCCCATTTGCATGCGTAAATCTTTGTGCAAACCCAGAGTGATTCCCCCTTGTGCCAAAGATTCAATATCCCCCACAGCAGATAAATAACCTGTTACACCTTGCTCAACAACTTCGGGTATCCCACCCGATAGACTTCCTATCACTGGTATTTCACAGGCCATGGCTTCAAGTGCTGCCAAACCAAAGCTCTCGGTTTCAGAAGGGAAGAGTAGAACATCAGACATATTAAGCAAAGTTACTACATCTTCTTGTTTGCCTAAAAACCTAACTTTTTCTTGGAGGTTTAAGGTGCTAACCAGTTCGCGTGCTTCGGTATAGAGAGGACCCTCGCCCACCATAAGAAGTACCGAATCCACCTGTTTTTGGATTAAATTAAAAGTTTTAATAACATCAGGTATGCGCTTGACCTTTCTAAAATTTGAAAGATGTATGTATACGACCTGGTTTTGCGGGGCAAAGTACCTTTTACAGGGAGGGAGAGTGCGTGGAGAAAAAAGATCAGTATCGACAAAATTATAAATTGTCTTTACAGATTTTAGGGGATGAAACACACGGTCTGTTTCTTCCTTAAGATAACGAGATACAGCTGTAACCTGGGTACTTTGGTTTATACCCAATCTGGTAATATCAAACAAACTTTTATCTTGACCCACAATAGTTATATCGGTTCCATGAAGCGTTGTAACAATGGGCATGGGCTTAGGCAAATACATTTGGGCTGCCAGATAGGCCGAAATTGCATGGGGTAAAGCGTAATGCACATGCAAGACATCGAGTTTTTCAGCAGCAAAAATCTGCTTCATTTTTGCTGCCAAAGCCAGATTGTACAGAGTGTTATCAAAAGGGGGGGAGGAAAGATTTTCTACTTCGTGATAAAATATTTTTTCCATAAATCCGTTTTGCAACCTATAAGGCAAGGAAGAAGTGATGAAATGTACTTCATGGCCCCTGCGTGCCAATATTTTCCCCAACTCGGTTGCTAGGACTCCCGATCCACCATAGGTAGGGTAACAAGTGATTCCTATACGCATTTGTGTTTTCCTTAAAAAAGTGAATTCTACCCTGATTTACAAGGATTTTTAGTAACCCTTGTAAAGAGCAGGATATCCAGCAAGGTTAATAGGGTAAAAGTCTAAATTGCCATAATTTGATTTTTGCAATTAAAACCGTCGACCACCCAGAGCAGTTATATCAGAGATTTCAGGAATTTCCTTACATACATATGCTTCACCATACTGGCGGCCGATCCGTAGACCATAAAAACGGGCTGCACTTTGTATAAAGGATAAGAATTCCGGTGTAGAGATGTTAGTTTTTCCAGTATAGAGATCAGCTCTCTCATTATGAAATTGCGACTCATAAGCCGCCAAAGCAGCACTTTTTTTATCCCAGAAATCAGAAATATCAACACAAAAACTAACCTGGTCGGAGGGATAGATTTGCGTAAAAAATAGCCTTTCGGGCCGAAAGGGAGGGCGTTGAGGTTCAAATTTTTGCAGCCCGGCCAGGAAAGCAGCCTTTTTAACAAGTTCGTGAGTGGCAACATGATCGGGATGATCCTCGTTAGAATTATGTGTGATAATTACCTTGGGTTGAACCTCTCTTATAAGGTTTACCAAAGCACTCAGGTGAGTAGGTAATACTTGGAGATGGGCATCTGGGAGTCCCAAACAAATTCTTTTTTGTACACCCAACTCACGACAAGCCCTTTGAGCTTCTTGGTGGCGGATTTCCTCTGACCCCCGTGTACCCATTTCCCCGGCGGTCATATCAAGGAGTACACCTTTTTTTCCAAAATGAATCAGCCTAGCAATTGTGCCACCTGCCATGATTTCTATATCATCGGGGTGAGCACCTATAGCTAAAAAATCAATTGGTGCTTGCATAGGATCCATGTATCCTTTTGTTGAGGAGCTATAAATATAAAAGTTTAGAGGAGAGATCAGAAAAGGAGGTGTGCTGGGATAATTTATTGAGCTGGAAGGTGAAAAAGAGGTCTAGCAGGGTTTTTAAAGGAATTATCAAGGAAGGCGATTTACTCCGATAAGTTTGTATAAAGCTTGTATTTGAGTGTCGTCACAAAAGTTTCTGACCAAGATAAAAAAGCTTTTTACCTTTGGCCCAAAACTTTTTAGATACTCAAGTGGGGCGGTCATTTTTAATTGCGGGCTTACGAAATTTCCTATTTCCAAAAATATCTTGTCGCATTAAAGAAAATGAAAAGTAGACTTCTGGCTTTTTGGAAGAGTCCTTGGCTAACCAGCTTTCATCTGTTTGCCCTATTTTTACTCACGCTTTATGGCACATTTTTCCAAGTTAAACATGGCCTCTATCTGGCACATCAGGAATTATTTGCTAGCTGGTTTGTTAATCTAGGCCCCATAGGGGTACCAGGAGTCAAATTCATACTTTTGACAATTTCCATACAACTGGCTTTAAGCCTTTTTACTTCCTTTCGTTGGTGTTTTAGACAATTGGGACTGATGCTCAGCCACTTGGGTGCTTTACTGCTCATTGCAAGCGCAGGCCTAATTCTGTATGGTAGCAAAACTTCATACTTGCTTCTCGCAGAAGGCTCTACCCAATCTTTTGCTCAGTATTCTGATAAATGGGACCTCTGCCTAGATATACATAAAAGAAAAGAAAGGCAATGTTATTCCTTAGAAGATTTGCTAGGCCTGAATCGCGGAAAACCCTTGTTTTTACAGGGTGATATAAAGCATATACAAAACAAAATAGAAACACCCGACCGCAGATATTCACAAAACACAAATATTAATCGCGATTCAACACAACCTCCCCTGGATCACCTTTCCCAAAAAACTAAGGAAGCCAATTCCCCAGGAGCACCAGTTCTTAGCACTAAACCCTTTAATTTTCTTAGCTTGAATTTTGTTGCAGCGCATTGCCATGGTATTAGCGGTGAAATTCAGGATGTATCTTCGAATGCAGGTTATGCGCGTCTAGAACCACTCCCTTCCCTTGCTGATCCACTTAAAAACACTCCGTGTATTTCACTCAGTGCGCCTTTTCCTGATCACAATCAATTTCTAATTTCTGCTTCAACTCAAGAAAAGCTTGATTTTGGCGCTGGCAAGATGGGGTGGGAGAAAAGGAGAATTTTTCTTCCCTTTTCTATTACCCTCCTTGATTTTCAAAAGGAGACCTATCCTGGCAGTCTCAAACCCCGTCACTTTGAGAGTCGCATCTTGGTAAGGGAAAATGGAAAGAGTCGGGAAATTGTCATCAGCATGAATCAACCCTGGCGCCGTGGCTCCTATACACTCTATCAAGATTCTTATTTATATAAAGATCAAAGAGAATATAGCCAGTTTTCTCTAGTTAACAATCCATACAAATCTTTTCCCTATTTTTCGAGCCTGATTATCGTTTTAGGTTTATTTATTCACTATACCCAAAAACTTAAACTGCGTTCACAAGGAAGTCATAGAAAAAGCCAGAAAAACTTACATTTAAATATTATTTCAATTGTATCGTTTCTTGCTTTATTTTACCTATTCCCAAGTTCCTCCCGGGCAGAACCTCCACCCCCACCCAATTCAAAGCTACCCCAACCTGTCTCTATACATACTCGCCTAACTCCAGATCAAAAAGACAAAAACTCCTGCGACCAATCCAATCTTGCCGCTCTTAAGCACTTAAGGTCTTTGCAAATCTTAAGTGAGGGGCGAAAAAAACCGCTAGATTCTTTTGCACGCCTTTTACTCTTACAAACAATGGGTAGGCAAACTTTCGAAGATCAATCGGCACTGCATTGGCTCCTGCAGATCATTTTTACACCCGAAACAACACCCTCTAAAAAGTTTTTTAAGATAGATCACCCTGAACTTAAAATGGCTCTTAGAATCGATTCGCTGCATGGAAAATACTTTTCCTATAACGACATCCTCCCACAAATTGAGCTTTTGGGTTCCCTTGCACATCAGGCCCAAAACAAGACTATCAGCGAGCAACCCCCCCTAGAAATTCATGCCTTGCGATTGTATAGGGCACTCACTCACTATGTATCGTTAGCCAGCAGCCTGCATTTTTCTTTTGGGTTAAAAAATATTGCTGATAGTACAATTTTCAGTCGCTACCGCGAAATTTACTCCGGAAAAAAAGATTGGATACCATATAAAAAACCGACACTTTTCACAGTACTTCCAGGAAGCTTGGAGAGGGTAGAACATTGGTTCAGTCCCTGGGAAGTTTTGAATTTATCCCCGCAAACCGATTCTGTGCCGCCCCCAGAACATCTAGAACAAATTTTAGCGCTCAGTCGCCTGACTTGGGCCTACCGCCAGTGCAGAGTCCAGGATGTAATCGGGGAATCAACAAATCTTCTTGAAGCACAAAATGAGAGGCTAAAATTATATCAGGGCGCCCGTTACCCTCAGCTTGAAAATTTTATCAATGCTGTTCAACCCCTATTCTGGGTCAAGATTTTTTTATTCATGGCTAGTATTGTTGTTCTTTTTCCTGAATTTATTTCTAGCGCAAAAGGTAACCAGTACATTAGGATCCTTAAATTTATTCCCTTCTTTATTGCTTTCTTATTACACAGCTTTGTCATCATTTCACGCTGGCTCATCCGTGGCCACCCCCCGGTCACCACCCTCTACGAAACCTTTATATTTGTTTCTTGGCTTTTCCCCCTTATTTGTTTGATTAGGTATATATATCAACCCTCTCGGGGGCTATGGCTGGTAGCCTGTATTGGAAGTGCTCTTCTACTGCATACATCTGGCTATTATGTTTACGATGGTGACCCTTTGGGTGTGCTAGTTGCTGTTTTGCGTTCAAACTTTTGGCTGAGCTCACATGTCATGACCATATCCATAGGTTATATGGGTTGTCTGGCAGCTGGTCTTCTGAGTCACTTGTATCTAGTTCATAGAGTGTTGGACAAAAACACCAACCCTGATCGCTTATTTTCACATATACTGGCCTTGTTACGCCTGGGTTTAATTTTTACAGTTTTGGGGACAGTGTTAGGTGGAGTCTGGGCTGACCAGAGCTGGGGGCGTTTCTGGGGATGGGATCCCAAAGAGAATGGTGCACTCCTTATTATTTTATGGAACTTACTTATTCTTCACGCCTATAAAGCAGGTATTATCGGATCAGTTCTTTTGACTTTGAGTGCTGTAATGGGAAATCTTGTTGTGGCTTTTGCCTGGTTCGGTGTCAATCTCTTGGGACTGGGCTTACACAGTTATGGTTTTTCACGCACCATTTTTATTCAACTATTCATCTTTTTCTTTTTGGAAGGTGTGTTTGTCATTTTGACAGGAATTTTCCTGCTCTGGGGAAATAGCAGATCAATAAATTCAACTCTGAAAAGTTAAGAAGAGCCTGCTCTTAAATTGGGCTATTTTAAAAGCCTCTTGCCATTTTTTTGGAGGTTCTTTGCTCTATTGGGCTTATAAAATGCCACCTACAAAAATTTTTAGCATAATTTTGATAAAACCGCTGGTTATTTTTCATTTTTTTTTGACAGCATTTTAGACTGCGTCCTGCGTCTTTTCATAGACGACCCTCACTCAACTTGTTAATTTGTCGTCATAAACTTTAACTGGAGTGTTTTATGGTCACACTAAAACAAATGCTTACTCTTACAGCAGTTCTAAGTCTGTCTACCGGCCTTGCCTTGGCAAACAGCAAAGGTGCTGAACTTTATAAAAAACATAACTGTCACACCTGTCATGGGGCCAATGGCAATGCACCTATAATGCCTCTTTATCCAAAAATTGGAGGTCAAAACGCCGAGTATGCCATTGCACAGCTCAAAGACATCAAATCTGGAAAGCGCAACAATGGCCAATCAGCCGCCATGAAGGCTCTTACCACCTCAATTTCAGACGCTGATTTCAAAGCTATTTCTGAGTGGTTGGCTACTGTAAAATAATTGGTTAGTAAGTATTACAGGGTGTCTTAAAAAGCCTGACTTCTAATAATCAGGAGTCTTATACTAAGATATTCCTCATTTGCCTATTTAGCTTATGTCTAATTCATAAAAGTAAATACAACAGGATCTCGCCTACAGCGGGCTCCTGTTTTTTTTGATACATAAACCCTTTTGCCTGTACAATTATCATCAGTAGAATTAGCTTTTGTTGCCTTCCACGGGAGATGCTATGTATTCTTTTAGATTTTTGCACCATCAATTTCTGATTTTTTGTGGTGTTCTAGGTTTGGCTTTCTTGAATGGTTCATGTATTGTCAAGTTTGCTGAGAAACCCAATAATTGTTACCAAGCTGATGGCACTCCTCTTCTTGAGAACAGCGATTTTTTTACAGAAGCTGTCTTTCCGCTCCTTAAAGAAAAATGTAGTGGATGCCATGGCGCCTTTGGTTTACCAGAATCCCCGCAATTAAAATTGAGCAGCGCCCTGGAGGCTTATAAAAGCTTAACCAACCTTAGAAGTTTTGTTGATAGCACAAAAAAACTCGTCGTTCCTGGAAAAGTGTTAGAAAGCTACCTGATCGACAAAGTTAGTCTTGAAAAACCTGCAAGCGGTGTGCGTATGCCCATTGGAACAGCCCTCTCAACTTCAGAAATAAATCTTCTAAAAAAGTGGATAGAGCAAGGAGCTCCTAGCCCAGGTGTATACAGTACCGCCTTACCTAAAAAAGAATGCAGAAGCTGTGACCAAAATTTAGCACTTGATGGTAATAGTAGCTGTCACCCATGTAAAGGCAAAAATCCTCCAGAATACTGTGTAGATAAAAACTTTTTTAGAGACTCACTAATGATTGCACTGGTCACCAAGTGTAGCAGTTGCCACGGTTCAAACGCTCCTGCTAATAGTTTGATCTTAGATACAACTCAATTTGATGGGGATTCCTCTAGTATAGCTGATCGGTTTCGGCGTATTTACGATAATATGGTTGGGGTGACTACATACAACAGGCCCTCCTTACCCCCAACGAAACGCATAGACCCCAGTAACCTAAATAACAGCCTTCTTTATCAATCTGTTTTCTATTCTGCAAGTCAGGTAGACAGTATTAAAAATGATAATTCACCCGATTCACTCCAATATAAACTCAGCGTCAGAATGCCCCCTAATGCATCTTTAGTTGACTCTACGCTCCTTAAAAATTTAAGACGCTGGATACTCTCAGGTGCACCTGGCCCTGGCGACCTCACAGCAGCAGCAGCGCTCTCTACCCAATGGCAAAAACGCCAAAAAGAGATTTTTGATTCTATACAAAATCTTTCCGCAGCCCCTATACAAGGCAACCAATTAAAACCTCCCGTAAAAAGGAAGCGCTAATGAGATTCTATAAATTTTTTCTCTTCCTTTTAGGTGCTGTTTTATCAGTAAAGGCAAGCCCCTTTCTTTCTTATTCGCAGGGTGTAAGTTGCCAATCCTGCCACAGTAACCCAGTAGGTGGGGGAATATTAAACCCAGAAGGCAAACACAAAAGCAACCAAAAACTTCCTTTAAAATTTTTACAAAACCAATTTCCCCAAGACCCATTGTTTGATGGGAAAATCTCTGATTTTATTACCCTAGGTGGAAATTTTCAAATCGAAGAATTAAGAAAACCTTCGGTGAAGTATCTGCAAATCGACTCAAATCAAACAGATTCCTTAGTAACCCATTCTAAAAAACTACCCGCCCAACGCAAAACACAATTACGCTATTCCGACTTATTTATTCGTTTTGATATTATTCCAGGCTCAACTTTTTTTTACCTCGAAAATGATTTTTCCAACGGAAACTTAAACGAGGCATGGGCGCTTATATACAGTTCAAAAATCCCACTCTTTCTTAAAATCGGACAAATTCGTCAGCCCTATGGTATAGGGCTCCCCAACCAAGGTAATTTTAACGAATCTTTACTGGATAACAAAGAAGGTAAAATGGCCATAGAAATGGGCTTATCTTCACCCTCTTTTAAATTTCTCTTTCAAAGCAACCAGGATAATCTCACCCTTCAAAGCTATTACTTTTCCTCAATAGCCGGGGCAGGTTTCCATTTATCGTGGCTAACAAAAGATCTGCCCTTTATCCCCAATTTTGACAGAGCCCTTAAAGCAGGAGTGAGTGGCCACATAAGCTATACTCCCGTAACTCTATACACTCAAATAGACCTGGTACATACCCCAAAAGGTCTTCCCACCCTACAGGGCAATAATGCAAGCAACAACTCAAGCGCTTTATCAAGCCCATCGAATACATCCTCGGACCTATCCCTAGTTTATAAAGACAAACAAGACCTGATAACCTACACAGCCCTTGAGCTGCAAATTATTCAAGGTCTCCTTTTACCCATCAGTTATGAAGTTTTTTGGCCGAATATTAAAAGCCCACTTTCCATTACAGGAAAGGATCGACTCTCTTTGGGACTTAAAACCTATTTAAGCTCCACTTTTTGTTTGGGGGTCTCCTATCAGATAAATAGAGCCATTATAGACAAACCCTCTGAGAATCAAGACCAATTTACAGGTTATTTAAAACTCAATTTTTAAACAAGAAATCTAAGGCCCTGCTTAATCGGGCGCCTTAATAGCGAGATATACCTGCTCCATAGTGGCTCTATTTTGGGGGTCGAGCCAATTAAGCTTTTTACCAAACTGTGCTGAAAATTGAGAAAGGCGTTTTTCTAAGAGCTTAGTAATATTTTGTTTAATGGGTTTCCATTTAAAGTGAAGCGGGCAAGGCTCTTCATCAAGACATTCCGATAGACCTAAAATACATCCGCATAAAAAATTATCCCCTTCAATGGCTTGGACAATTTGCATAACACTGATTTCAGAGGCTTTTTTACCTAAGGCAAAGCCACCGTTTTTCCCCTTTAAAGAGTGCACTAGCCCCTTTTTTACAAGTGCCTGCAAAATTTTCCCTAAAAAATGCGGAGGAACCTGAATGGCATCAGCAATATCCTTTTGTTGGATGGGTAGACCTGCCTGCTGTAAGGATAAATAGAGTAGGGCCTGCAGGGCGTATTCACTGGTTCGGCTAAAAATTACTGACATAGTCACTAAGATACCCAAATACCACACATAAATTGCTGATTTGCATAAAAAACCTTCTTGCCAAATTGACATTTAGGTCAGGTGACTTTACATTGTAGGGAGTATTACCTATGTTCACCGCAAATGACCAGGTAAGAAAATAAGCATGAAGCTTACCGCACAATTAGAAGATTCTTTCTCCCAAGGCAAACTCGATCACCTTCGAGAAAAAGTGTGGCATTTTTTGTGCGCTCATCAAGAATCCTTAAAAATTTTTATTAAGGAATTTGAAGAAACTCACGGCACCTGGGCGCTTGATTCGCTTACAAAATACTGGATTCTAACCATTGACACTCCCTTTGACTTGCGTGACTACCTTAAAGAACAAACAGAGGCCATTCAACGGGACCTAGGAGACAAACTCAAAGATTCCACCCAGCGGTCTAAGTATGTAGCTGAGTGGGTTAAACAAAATGCCGCAGGCTTTCGCCACCATTCTATGCTTGAACAGATTTACTGTTTTGAAAAAATGAAAACCGAACTCCTGCCTGACTTAGCTAAATTACTCAATTATAAGGGCAACCTTTATCATGCAGAATCTCAAGGTAAAGGGTAAACACATTCTGCCCCTTAATATTTTTACCTGTTTCCCCTTAGTAAACAGAAGTGGCGCTCCATTTTAGAATATACACCCGCTCTCTTGTCTTCTTTTCTAAAGTATTATCCCTTTTATTCCATCCATTACACATTATTACAACAGCTGATTACAGGCCCCACTTGCATTGAAAGCCCACTAAATAATGGATTTTGTTAGCCTTGCCAGGCCTAAATACGCCCCATTCTTGTTTTTATCTTAGAAATATTTAGGACCTGAGTTACCCTTAGCAAACCCATACGACCTGAGTTAAAAATTTAAAACAGGTTTATCATTTACTATTTTTTTAAAAATAGGAGAAAATTATGCGTAAAATTTCCCATTTGCTTTTAGCCTTAACAGTTATACCCCTCTATTCCCAATCAAGCTCTGCCCTCCAGTTTTTTGACTCCACAGGTACTAAAAAAACCTCGCAAATGGGTTGGGCAGGTTCTGAAGAAAATGGCCAGTTTTTTATTAAAACACCTAATGGCAGCAATGTATTTGAAGCCAAAAACAACAGTGTAGAAATCAAAGGCACTTTATCTGCACAAAGCCTTAAGGGTAACGGAGCCGAACTGACCAACCTACCCCTACCCCAGGGTTATACCGACTCCCTGGCTGCTAAAGCAAGTAAAGCGTATGTAGATTCTAAGGTGAGTAGTATAGGAAATGATGCTATTGATAGCACAAAAATAATTAATGGCTCTCTCTCTGGATCTGATATACATACAAACGCCAAATTAGCTATTGACAGTATTCATACAAAAAAGGGGATACGGGTAGAGGGGGGGGTCGAAGCATCCCAATTAGTCTTACATGGTTTATCTGGCACATCTTGGGGTTATGAGATGCAAGCTAATAAACAATATGGATTAGAATTTAGAACAAGAAATGGGAGCGGATCACCTATTTATTTTGATGATTATGGTAGGGTTGGACTTGGTACTAGTTTAGGTAGTGGGAGTAGTCAATATGATCATAAGCTTCAAGTTGCAGGTGAAATCGCATTTTATGGTCCTGGCTTAGATGGATCAACTTATGAACGAATGGCCATGTACTCAGATGCGACATACAATACTCTTTTCGAGGCACCATCAAAAGAGGGCGGTATTAATAAAAAATCCAATTATCATTTCTCATGGCGTGGTGATGCTGTTCCTGGTAGTGCCTTAACTATTCTAGGAAAAAATGGCAATGTTGGCATAGGTACAAATGACCCACAAACAAAACTCGATGTGAATGGACCTATTCGCATAAAACCAGGAAAACTTCCTTATAATGGAACCTCTCCTGGTGCTTTACAAATTGATAATGAAGCTGAAAATTACAGTGCCATCCGCTTTGTTGAAGGCGTAGAGCAAAAGGGAACTATTCACTACTTTTCCAATACATGGGGAGGCGCTAGTTATTCTGCTGGTACAATAAATATTGATGGAACAAAGGCTGTAACCTTAGGAAGTTATAACGAGCCTCTCTTATATGCTCATCAAATAGACAAAAGAGTCGGCATCGGCACCACCGATCCACAACACACACTCCATGTTGTTGGTGATATATATGCCACGAGATCCAACACACTCTCCGACAGCCGCTACAAAACCAACATCATTCCTATCGATTCCTCACTTCTTAAAATACTTGCGCTAAAAGGCGTTTATTACAACTGGGACATTAGTAAATGGCCTTCCAAAAATTTTTCTGATAAAAAGCAAGTAGGGCTTATTGCTCAAGAAGTGGAAAAGATTATTCCCGAAGTAGTGAATACCGATAGCGAGGGTTACAAATCACTCTCCTATGATAAGCTGACGGCTGTGCTTATCAATGCTCTACAAGAATTGGAAGCTGAAAATAAAGAATTAAAAAAATCTGCAGCAAGCATTCTTAGCCGACTTGAAGCTCTTGAAGGCAAAATAAAATAACCTTAAAAGCCAGTAAACCTTACCCCAATGAGCCTTCCTCCAGGAAGGCTTGCAGATAGCTTTAGAACCTAGCCCAAGTTTATGCCCCATTCATTTGGGGTTTTAAACGAAGGGAATAAAGGGTAAAGTTGTAGATATTATGAATTTTTTTTAAAACTCTTATCCAACTGGCCAAAGTATAGGCCTGTTTTGGCGCGAAAAAAAATCTTCAAAGGCAGGGCCCACTAATTCCAGATTGCGCCCCTGCTCAATCCAGGTATCACGTTCTGGGATTTTTACAAGGCGTAAATGCCTAAAATGTTGTTGCAAAATATTTTGGATTTTTTTGTTAGTCTCCCCAGGAAATATTTTTTCCACAGCTTGCGTATTGAAACCAGCATATACAAGTGGCTCCCCTAAGGCTCGCGTATAGGGAAGAATGTCTCGAGTGACCCTAACGCCCCCAGCAACATAGGACCCACTGCCGATATGACTGAACTGATGCACTCCTGTCATCCCCCCAATAACAGTATTTGCCCCAATCCATACATGTCCGGCTAATTGCACTGCATTTGCTATTTGGCAAGAATCGCCTATAACACAATCATGAGCCACATGAACAAGAGCCATCAGAAGACAATTAGCCCCAATTACAGTCTTTCCACTGCAACTGGTCCCCCTATGTATAGTTACAAACTCACGAATTTGAGTGCCCGCTCCAATAAGAGTTTGCGCGGACTCCCCTTTAAATTTAAGATCTTGAGGCTGTCCACCCACCTGGGCATTATCAAAGATGTGCACATTTTTACCCAGATGTGTACCCCCATAGAGATGGCAGAAAGCACCAATTTTACACCCCGCTTCCAGGGTAACACCTGAATCAATAATACTATAGGGACCCACTTCAACCTGGCTTCCTATATATACATCAGAAGCAACTAGCGCAGTAGGGTGTATAGACATGCCGTATTGAGTCTAAACCGCCGAAGCCTTAATTATAGCTTCAACTGCAACCTGATCCCTAATTTTCCCTTCGGCTTTAAGGACTGCAAAACCCCTGCGGTACTTGTCAATGGTGAGGTTCATGACTAAGGTGTCGCCAGGCCTGACTGGCATTTTGAATTTGGCTTCAACAATACCAGCAAAAGCAGGGCGCTTTCCCTTAAGCTCATCAAAGGACAAAAACAAAAGTATACAACCTACCTGGGCCATGGCTTCAATCTGAATGACACCTGGGACTACAGGCTCTTGAGGAAAGTGCCCATTAAAGAACTCTTCGTTATGAGTAAAATTTTTAAAAGCACTGATGGAAGTACCTTTTTCAATGCTGTATACTCCATCGACAAACAAGAAGGGATAACGGTGCGGAATAACCTGTTTGATACCTGCATAGTCTAACACTAGCGATGGGTGCGATGAAGGCGTAATACCGGGAAACAGGGTGTTTTCGGTGTTCATGTGTAAAACCTTTCCACAAGTTGGTGGTGCTGAAAATGTCCGGCTCCATTTAGAACAAGACGGACTTGAGGTAACCTTGGCCCAAGCCAGGCTAAATCACCCAACAAATCTAATATTTTATGAGCATACTCTTCATAAGGAAATTTACGGGGTGCCCCCCAAAACAAAGGTTCTTCAAAGGTCTCTGCTGGCTCGTTATATTTACTGACTTTAAAGTTTGCTAAAATTTGGCTGCCTAAATATTCTTTGATTTGCTCTGCCTCCAAAGTGTTCTTATACAAGCCAAGACCACACCCGGGATGCACTCCTTTTAACCGCCCATTTTTCCATCCTAGCCAAAAATCGTTCCACCTACAGGGTGTACGCGCGCTCATTATTTGTAACCAAGTAAAACTATCTAGGTGTGCTTTAGCGGGATACCCAAAGGTCAAAAATTTTGCAGAGTTAGTATTATGTAAGTACTGAAAGCCCTCTCCATTTTTGATTAAACTCTTGCTTGATGGTATTGTTGATTTTACCTGACCCTCTCCTTGCGGCAACTTTTCGAAACAGCTCTCTTCACTTACTTCTTGTTGTGCGATTCGCACTTCAAATCGGTCTGCTGGCTCAATTTGAATTTGTGTTGTCTGAAATTCATAAATACTCTCAGGGGGATTAAACAACTGATAATCAGGTTCAAGATCTTTTATAATTTCCGATTCTGGTGTATTGGAGATTTCTGTTTGTCCATACCCCTTCGAGACAACTGTATGATGTATAGAAGAATCTTTTGGTGTCTGCGTACAAGAATTCTGCAATACCAGCCTTGCGTAAAGTTCAACCCAGGGCCAAGCACTTCCATCTAATCCGGGCAACTCTTTCCCTGAAGTTTCCAAAAGCAAACCCCGATTTGCAAAGGGTACTAAGGCTGCCAAGGCATGTTCTGGTGTTTCCCATTTTTGCGCACCTATATTTACGCTGGTATTACGGTGTGCTTTAAACACTGGTTTAATCTCACCCCCTACTTTATAGGCTTCCAAGCTTAAGGGATTTTTGATCCATAGACCAGGACTGGAAGCCCAGGAAAGATTAACCTTACAAGTTCTACCTGTGTGAATGCCCTTACCGATTAAGAGCATTGATTTACCCTTAATCCAATCAATTGAGTTTTACCTGCGTACGCAGCCATTGCCGAATGGGTCGTGCAGGAAAGCCTGCCCAGGTTTCCCCATCGGGGACTGATCGCGTTACACCTGATTTAGCGCCTAAAGTTACACAACTTCCAATATAGAGATGACCTGCTATGGAAGCATTACCTCCCATCCTTAAATACTCACCAGTTACTGTTGATCCTGCTATCCCCGACTGTGAAGCTAGGGCAGAGTGGGAACCTAAGTCCACATTATGGGCAATTTGGACAAAAGAATCTAGCCGACATCCCTGACCGACCTTAGTAGGTTCCCAGACACCAGCAGCTACTACTGTTTGGGCGCCTATCCACACATCATCGTATATATGCACGCCCGCTAAATGGGGCATAGGCTTATAATCAGTATCATAAAAACCAAAACCTGCGGCCCCCAACACCACTCCTGCCTGTAAGCGACAATTTTTACCAATGTATACGCCTGGATATATAGTACAGTGGGCTTCCAGTGTGGTTCCAGATCCTATATAGACACCTGCGGCTACCGAGCAAAAGGGACCAATATGGACATTTTCTTCTATCGTACCATCCACTTGAGCAGTGGGGTGTACTTGCGCTTCCGCATGTGAGCCTATTGAGCCCATAGAAGAAGTACAAAGATGCGTTGAGTTCTGAAATGGAGTGTTATAGGTTGGAAGGAAGAAAAACCTATTCTCTTGCAAAAATCTCCCCAGACTGGCCATAACTGTATAGACCGAATTGACCTCTAAAAGAAAGGAGCTTTTTGGTAGATAAGACTCAATTTTCAAAGCCAAATCAGCCTCATCGACACAAATAAGAGATCCTTCAAGTTTTAGTCCCCATTCTTGAGGAGATCTATCTCTATGGGTTAGATCTTGGGCGAGGGAAAAGTTTAGAGCCCTGGCATTAAAGAGATAATTTAAACGGCCCCATTCGCTCGCACTCAAAAAAAGTATTGAGCCTGCACAAGGCATCCGTGGTGTAATTACAGATTGATAGGCGGTTGAAGGATAATGTTGGAGGTGTTTTAAATAGTGTTCCAGGCTGCCGGTCTTAATTGAATCAGCCCAAAGATTTTGCAAAATTTTGGGCTGTAAGGCTTGCGCTAACTGCAGATCAACCTCTAAAAATTATTTTCAAAGCTATGCATTTAAGCCCTATACCGGGGACCAACTAGGTTAGGGCATTTTTTCTGGTTATTTTCCGGTATTGAGAACTTCAATGACTTTATTTGTTAAGTCATTGGAAGCCTTCCAGAATACAACAGCGCCTGTGGCCCTATCAAAAACCATATCATAGCCTTCTTGAGCAGAAACTTCTTGTATGGTTTTTTTAATTTTTTCTATGATAGGACCTGAGAATTCTTCGTTTTTCTTGAAAATATCACCTTCGCGTCCATAAATTTTTTGGACAAATTGCTGATACTCCGTTTGCTTTTGAAGCATTTTTGATTCGAGCTCTTTCTTTTTTTCTGCTGATAACATGAGAGCTTGCTTCTCCAGCTTATCTTTCATTTCAGTAAGGTCTTTTTGCATTGTTGCTGCTTGTTGCTCCCATTTGGCAACTTGAGCATCGTAGTCTTTTTGAGCGACCTTGGTTTCTTTATATCCTTCAAAAATAATTTTTGAATCGACATGAGCAATTTTCAGATCGGCAGAAAAACCAAAACCTGCCAAAAGAGCCAAAGAAATAATAACAGAACGAATCATGGTGATCTCCTTAATTGAAAAAATATTCTATTAAAACGGCGCCTCAATTACAAAATTAAACTGCATACTTCCATCTGAGACTTTTTCTCCAAATTGTTTTTGCGAAGACAGAGGCCAGCCAAAATCAAAACCCATAATTCCTACCATGGGTATATTGATTCTTAAGCCAGCACCATAGTCACTCAGAAGGTTTGATACATCAATTTCGGACCATGGGCTGGGCAAACTTCCGCTTTTGGGATTAGGGCTTAAAGGATGATTTCCAAAAACATTTCCCATATCATAAAACAACAGGAGATGAAAAACATTTGCCACTAAGGGATAGCGCAATTGCAATACATTACTCACAAAACTGCGCCCAATGCGGTCACCACCAATTCGACCAGGAAAATATCCACGCATTTTACCGCTAAAACCCAGCATACCACCCATCTGATAGAGTTCTGATTGCTGAATATTTTTTCCATCAATAACACCTAATTCACTTTCAACCTCTAATACAAGCTTTTGTATTAAAGGAAACCACCACTGTAATTTGAGTTCATAAGTTGCATAGTTAAAAGTTCCACCAAGTGGGCCACCGGTAAGGGAATACCGCAAGGTATATCGAGAACCCTCCGTGGCAAAAATCGGAAGATCTTTATCGTCGCGTCGCAAAGTTATCCCCAGGGAGGACTCTAAACCAGAAAGAAGTAATAGAGAATCTCGGTCACGGCTGCGTCCATTATCATTTTGAGTAAAGCTATAGCTGGTACTGACTGTAGTGTAGTCGTCAGGTATGGTGAGTCGGCGCCCTAAATTGGCAACAAATCCATAACTTTTAAACCATTCATCTCCATACACAGGGTTACCAGTTTCGTGGTAATAATTTTCTGTACGACGCCAAAAGATACTCCCTCCTACAGAGGTGGGTTTATCCAGAAACCAGGGCTCTGTAAAACCTAAAGAGAACTGTTGTTTGCGTGCACCAAACTCAACTCCTATATCAGCCCTTTGGGCGCGTCCCATTAGATTGGGTATTTGGAGATTCAGGGTTAACAATAGAGCATCTCTGGCACTGTATGCGGCACCTGCAGAAAAAGTACCTGTACCCGCTTCTTTTTCTTTGATGTCAAAGATGAGATCTACATCATCGTTTCCTACAGGTTCAGGGCCAGGCCGGGCATCATCAAAAAAATTGAGCTGCATGATATCCCTATAAGAACGCATGAGCAGGGTTTGCGAAAAAACATCACCAGGGAAAATTCTGATTTCGCGGCGGATTACCTTATCTCGGGTTTTAGTATTGCCACGGATATCCACCTTCCGTATATGGGCAATATTATTTTCTTGAATTCGGTAGGTGACATTAACAGTACTATCCTGATAGGACTTTTCTTCCTCAATTTGAACAAAGAGGTAACCAATATCCCTGAAAAGAGTTTCAATCTGACTACGGCCAGCGTCCAGTTTTTGCCCTTGGGCAATTTCGCCCGGCTTAAGAAGTAATTGTGATTCGAGCACACGGTCTTCAAAAATACCTTTATGTATAAACTTGGCTTTGCCCATACGGTAACGCGTTCCCGCATTTACATCTATATGTACAGTGAGAAACTGCCGGTTTTTGCTGTATGTTATTTTATGAGAGCGGATTACGGCATCAAGATAACCCTTGCCGCGGTAAAATTCACGCAAGGAATCCATACTGGTATAGTATGTCTCTTCGTTATATTCACCACCTACACCAAAAAACCAGCTTTTTCTTTTGAGGGGCAGAGACCCGCGCAATTTTGAAACTGTTATTTTTGATTTGAAAATATTTTCAATTTTAAATTCACTTGTATCAATTTTTGTGATACCGCTAAAAAGCACATCCCTGATTTTTATTCTTTTTCCTTCGTTAATTTGAAAGGTGAGGTCCAGGTTGTCTTTTTTTTCGTTGTATTTTTCCCTAACCTCTACTTGAGCCAGGAGATACCCCTCATCCTTATATTTGGCAAGGAGTAATTGACGACTTTCTTCTTTTTGGGAAGGTGATACAATTTGTCCCTCTATAAGGTCAAGTGTGTCGAGGAGAACCTTCTCCTTGAATTTTTTTGCACCCCTGATTTTTATTTCCCCAAGAGGAAGCCGTTCCTTTACTACAATAAAAAGCATTACGCCATTGAGTGAGTCGGGATATTCAGCATCAATCGATACATGGTCAAACCAGCCTAAACTGTATAAGGATCGGATGGACTCACGCACCTTTTCACGCAGTAGGGGAGCCGGGTAAGAGTCTCCATTTTTGATAGGAAGAGATTTAAGCAGTCTCACAGAATCAATATTGCGCAAACCTGAAAACTGTATGCTTTCTATTTTAAGGGCCTGAGGCACTGCGGAAAGGGCCGCTGACTGATCTGCTAGGGAGGAACCTGGCGCCTGGGTGGGATAAGAAAGTTGTGCGAGAATTTTGTTACTGTTCAATAAAGCAGTAAGCACAAGCAGAGCTATTGAGAGATTGTTTTTAATTTGCATGTTTTTCCATAAACTACCCGATTAATCGGAAGCGCAAATATAATATAAAAGGGAGCGGTTGCTGCCCACTCCTGATGTGTTGAAAACAATAAAGGGCACTTCTTGGAAGTGCCCTAATTTTTTTAAAACCAGATCTTAAAAGAAAACTCAAAAACTGATCTTGGGTTAGGAATTTCCAGACTTGGAAGATTTACTTGGTGTATCAGCCTCAATCGATTTTTCTGCCTTATCTTGATT
>Ga0116204_1000130_pt1 | contig 36778 bp, 47 predicted proteins | sample LakKivwa52mmetaG_FD_94481 | JGI IMG/M metagenome (GOLD analysis project Ga0116204, IMG submission 94481) | Anoxic lake water microbial communities from Lake Kivu, Rwanda to study Microbial Dark Matter (Phase II) - Lake Kivu water 52m metaG | ecosystem: Environmental > Aquatic > Freshwater > Lake... | reverse complement strand
CATAAGCTTTGCTACTATTGCCAAAGCGGCAAACGTCAATGCCAAAATATACATCGACTTCAAAACATCAAGAAATTTCACAAGTCCAAGAGCTTTTAGAGCTGCGGCGTAGAATATCAATCCGGCGGAAAGAGCCATCAAAGCAATCCCAAAGCCAACCATCATCGGCGAAAGGATGCCAAATACACCAGCAAAGATACTAAACAAGGCCAGAACGAGTACTATTGATGCCATGGCCATCCCAATATCTTTCCAGTTAATTGTTCCGAGGGCTTTCATCGCTGTTGCAAATACCATCAAACCAAGACTCAACGGAATGATAGCAAGCCCGAAGGCCGACATTTTTAGGAGTACAGAGCCCTTCATCATTGGTGCTAGAATATAAAGTGACCCGACTACCAGGAGAAGGCTCCACATGGCCATGGTAATATCTTTCCAGCTTATAAGTCCCATTGCTTTCATTGATGTTGCGAAAACTAGGAGTGCGGCACTTAATGGGATCAGAGACAATGCAACCATAACGGTGCCTTTTACAGTACCACTCATTTGTCCAAACAAATACATTATCGCCAAAACACTGAGCATCCCAAACAATCCTCTGGAAATAGTACCCCAGTCCATCTTTCCGATTACGAACAGCGGAGCAACCATCATGCCAAGAGCAATCGAAAATAGGATCATACCAAAGGCTGATGTAACAGCACCTTTAATTTTTCCAGAAATACTGGCAAATAGCAAGCATAGTGTTACCATGAATGAAACCCCAAGAACGCCTTGTTTAAGCTGATTCATCGACAGCTCGGCTATGGTCTTCAATGGAATAGACAGAAGCAGAACTGCTACAGCCAAAGATATAAGCCCCTTCACACCTTTTTGGTAGTCGGTGATTTTTGAATACTTAGCTATCGTAATTGCAGCGAAACTCATGATAGCAATCACAGCCGTTAAGCCAAGCAGGGCTGTGATCATATCTTCAATTTTTATTGTCGACATGATCTTCACGGCAAACGCAAGAAGAAGAATCGCTATTGCCATTTCAACAAGACTTCCAATCATCATATTCACTTGCATAGCAGTGCTCAGAGATTTGATCCCAATCGATTTTGCAGAAGCCTGAAGTTTAACCACGAGTGTCATAATCGCGGAGAACATCGCAACTACCATCCCCATGATAACGCCAAGAGATACAAGAGCCCCGGCGAGTTTGTCCTGGTCAATTGATGCGATAAGGACAAGGGCTGCGACAAATATCAAGAACGCAATGGCGGCATCTTTCAAAGCCGCGGCATACTGTTGCATTGCTTTAGAGTCCATTATGCCTATAAAACCAGCAATTAAACTCGCGAAATTTAACTGCAGCTCGAAAAGAGCAGATATCATCCAATAACCATAAGCAAGCAACCCTCCCCAGAAAGCAGCGTCAAAAAGATTTTGAATCTTAATGATACCACCGGATTCCCCGAAGGCAGCGGAGATTGTTTTTCCAAGATTTGAAAGAGTATCCCCGATCCAGGAGAGAACGCCACCAAGAACGGGAAGGACCGCCCTGACTAAACTCCAAAGCCCCATGAAGAAATCAAACAGCCCCTCAATAATCGCGGTCACTGGTTTGAACTTTTCAAGGAATTGCGTCGTAAATGTTTTCACGCCACTAAAATCAACATCACCAAATTCGCCGAGTGTACCCGTTATGGCTTCGAAAGCGCCTTTTAGTTTGACCCAAATATACTCGAGGATTTCCCCGATGCTTAACCCCGTTAATTTCATAGCAAACCCGGAAACTGATTCCCAGGCCGATACAAAGCCATTTTTTATACTGTGGAGAAGGCTTTTAATCTTCTCTAAAACGTTAAGTTCCTTAAATCTTTCAACCAAGGTTGAAATCAGAACCGCTAGTTTAAACCCTGCTTTTTCTATGTTACTTAGGTTTTCCGGGATCACAAATAATGCAGAACCAAAACTATTTCTACCAAGCATGATGCCGTTAACAAAAGCTGAGATCGTATTTTTTACAAAATTAAAAGCTCTTCCTATTTTTTCAAAGGCTTTTTGTATAACTCCAGAGTTTTTCACCCAATCGATCAAATATTTAAGTCCAAAAGCCATATAATATCCAATGGTCTCGAACATGGTGAAATTATCCACAAACTTCGTGAATTTTGTTCCACCGATAGCCAACAAATCAAACACCCATTTAACAAGATCTCTGAAAATATCAACTAGAGGTTGAACACCAGTCCACAGACCTCTAAAAGCTTTTCCAACGAACTTGACAATGGAGAATAACCCTTGGAATATACTTGAAAGTTTTCCAGAAGTCTCTTCGGACATTCTTAATTTTTCGGCAAAAGCTTTGAGACCTTCAGTTAGGCCTTTTAGCTTTGTTGCAATATCTTTTATCTGTTCGGAACCTTCTTCCATCTCAGAAAGAGGGAATATAATGTTCCAAGCACCCTTTATGACGTTAACAATATCTGTCACCGCTCTGAAGAGATTCCAGAACGCACCAGTAGACTCTTTCGTGTTTTCGAAAATATCATTTCGTCCGCCAAGAACATTCCATTCTTTTAGAACCGCATTTACTTTCTGAAGACCAGGAACAAAAATATCATAAAGCTCATATGACAAGTCGGTCCATAAAGTTTTAGCATCGTCATAGGCGCCAAATATGTTTTCAAACACCTGAGTCCACGCTGAACCAACAGCTTCCTTAATGGCGTTCAGGGCATCTCTTAAGGTTCTAGCTTCCTGAGCGGCTCTAAATGCTTTAAGACCAAATTCGTCAAGCTGTTTTTCGAACATCTCCATTGCTTCTGAGGAAGTGGTGGCCTCTCCTGTTACTTTAACCTTTTCATAGAGAGTATCAACTGCGCTTGAGTATTTTCCAAGCGTTTTCATCAAAACCTCAGATGTGAACCAACCTTCTTCGGAGAGAAACTCTGTAAACTGATTAATACCAAAAGTTTTTCCAGACTGAGTTGCATACTCACCCGTAATGGTACGATTTAATTTACCGGCGGCAACGGCCGCGTCCAATACACTTTGCCTAAACTCCTGGGTGTCCATGTTTGCATTCTGGATAGATCTCCAGTCTTGCAGTTTGACGGAGCCAGATCCAATAGCTTGAGCTAGTTGATACATTGCTCTTGAAGCTGTTTGCGTATTTTGACCAGAAAGAGCTGCCCAGTTCGCAATACCCATCATGGCTTGAACAGAGCTATCTAGACTTTGACCAGATGCCGTAAACTTACTGATGCTGGAAACCATCTCGGTAAAGCTATATGATGTTTCATCGGTATACCACGCCAATTTTTCAAGCTGCGTGTTCACTACATCCATATCATAGCCTTGGGCGACTAGAGTACCAACTGACTTGGTCTTTTCTCCGTATTTCTCCCAACCAACCATAATGTTATCAATTGATAGGGATTTCACCATGTTAATGCCAAGATCAACGAGCCTGTTTGTTATGTTCGAAATTGCGGTGATTGCGGCAATTTGCATTGTTGAAAACTGTTGCGCTACAGCCTGTACCCCTCCAGCGAGAATTGATGTGTTAACACCACTGAAGGCTTTATTCATAGAAGTTGAAACGCCTGAGAAATCCAGGCTTGACTTTAAATTATTGATCGTAGACATGCTAGTCTTGACATTAGACTCAAACTCTCTATTATCAAAACCCATCTCTACGACGCGTTCGTCGATTAACCTGCTCATAGGCTCTTTATCTCCTTCCACGTCTTGTCTATAATATCATTGAACGTTCTTATGATGGCGGGTTCTATAAACTCTCTTCCTTCCACCCAAGCTCCAGACGAAGTTGCATGACCATATTCTATCAGAATTGCAACATTCGCTCCATTTTGAATATTCGTGTTTTTTATTGTTAATGACTTAGAGCCCTTCTTTTTATCTATCTCGTATTCCCAGGACTCCGCCGTTAAACCAGAATCTACAGGGGTGACTTCTCTTAATCTCTCAACACAGAGCTTTGCAAAAAGCTCAACGTTCTTAAAACCTGAGATTTTTTTAGACTTCTTAAGGAATCTTTGAACTTTCTTGAAGTCACCTTTGCTCTTGATGGTTATCATGGCAGCCTCCTACGATACTATCCTGTTGTACCAAGCTCTTTTCTTCTTGCAGCATTTATGGCTGCGTTCTGGGATAGAATTTCTCTGGGATTCTTTTTACCTTTCTTCTGACCAGCATTATTTTTTATGTTACAAATTCTTATCAAGGTTAAGAGTCTATTCAAATGCCATCTTTGACATTCAAACGGTATCTCTAGAGCTATCATCCAGTAATAAATAAGTTCACTTGTTACCTGTTCTTTATTCTTTGGTGGGGTTCCGATGTCTTTTCTCTCAACAAACCAAGTTGCGGTCATTGAATCGTCTATATACTTCGAGACATCTTCTAGATTGTCTTTTGTCAACATCATGTAGGCTTTCGGGTCTACATTCTGAGTGGTTGTCATGCACTTTATATAACTAACCGTTTCTTCAACGGTTCTTTTTGTCTGCCCTATGAATGGCTTATGCCATACGGATTCCCATTTCGAAATAGACACCAAGGAATGCTCTAGACACAACATTTGGCTTTTTGTGCTGCCGAATTCTTGTTTTGCCTCATCCCAGACTTCAACACCTGGTATTGTAATTGTCAGCATTCCCTGGTATCCTCTCTTTCTTAGATTTTTTGTTTAGTTTTTCGGAGCGGTCGGAAGGTCCTTCGGGGTGATTCCTTCCACAAAAGCAGCGGCCTTTTTCGGGTCGCTGGCGAGCTCGATGAAGAGCTCGGAGTAGGCTTCGGTTTGGGAGAACTCTTCACGGAGTTCTTTGGATTTGATGAAACGCTTTCCATCGGCGCTTTTGATGCCGTAGGAACGAAGGATAAGATCCTTGAAAAGGGCGAAAAGAGCCGCATTGTCATTGTTTTCGGCGCTTTTCTTGATGTGCTCAGCGAGGCCGCCGGGGGTCGTAAGCTCCATTTCGGCGATTTCGGCCTTGTTGAGATTGAACAGGAAGTCTTCGGTTTTCTCGACACCGTTGTAATCGGTGTATTTCACGGTTTGTTTCAGCATGGTTTTCCTTTTTCTCCTTTTATTTTTGTAAAATATAAAGAGGGGTGCTATGACAAACGCCAAAGCACCCCATCCTTACTCCATTTTGATTCTGGCTAAGAAGTCCAGCTCTTAGCCGGCGACGTGAAGAATCGCAGCGATTTCGCTCGGGGTTTTGAGGGTCGGTTCGCCGGCGTCTTTTCCATAGAGCTCATCGAGAAGCGTCGCCAAATTGGTCGGATCGGCCTTGGTCGAATCGATGACGACATAGGCGGTCGGTTTGAAACCAGAGACTTCGACAGGGGTCGTCGTGAAATCCCAAGAGAAAGCCATCGGTTCCGGACTTTCGTTGACGGTTTCGTAGGCTCTCTCGGAGGGACCGACGAGAGCGCCGTAGACGATGTGCAGTTTGAATCCAAGTTCGGGATTCAGATCGTTTCCGATCTTGGTTTGGAAGCAGAACGCGAACGGATAACGGGTTTGCTGACCGAGGAAGAGACCTTGTTCGGCTTGCGCAGATCCGTCGCAATCGGCGAATTCGTCGGGATAGGTGTAGGCTTCGATGGAACCTTCGACTTCTTCGATCCCGAGAAGATTGAGATACTTGATATTGTCGGCATAAATCGGATTCGGTTCGCCGCCGGACGGATTGATCGAAACATTCGACAGACCGTTCCAGGCAACGCCTTTGGTGTAGCTTCCGGGGGTGACTTTCGACATCGGGTAGAGAACGCCTTTCGAGACTCCGTTTTCGAAGAATCTTTCGCCGCTCTTATCCCATTGCAGTTTGGACATGGTTTTTCTCCTTCTGACTCGTATTTTTTAATAGAATATTGTGAAGACTGTGTGATTCAATCTGTCAACAATGTAGCTCCTATCGAACTTTGCAGTGTCAAATTTCGACATTTTTGTTACAATTTCACTATCGGGATCTTTGTCAACCACGATAACTTTGAAAATATGATTCTGAAGATAAACTTTCCCGTTGGCAAATCCATTCTTTATGTCCGATTTGGAATAGACTATTGCCGGGAACTTCATTTCTGTTTTTTCAGGTGGTTGGAAGTAAACATTTCTACTTCCAAGAATATCTACCAGGGCTTCGTGAAGCTCGAGTCTACTCTTCATTATAGACACCACCCAATGTGAGTAAAAGTCTTGGGGACTGAACCTCGACGGATAGAACCTTCCAGGAAGTCCCCATAAACTTTACATATTTGATTTTGTGGAAATTCATGTTGGCGTATGGATCAGCTAAAAAGCTTATCTGATTGGAAATGGAAATATCTTCGTTTACCTTCCCACTACCTTCGGTCTTTTTGCTGTTGCGAATCAGATCACCATAAATATGACGCTCAGTGATCGGCTGCGTCCACACACCGGGTTTGCTTTCCACCGATCCGCTATAGCCTACGACTCCATAGAATTTAGCCATTTTGAATTTCCAGGCCGGTCAGATCTTAGCCGGCGACGTGGTTCGTTTTGAGTTCGAAGCTGATCGCCGAATACGGCTTGATGAGCGCGCCGGAGATGCGGGTTTCGATGAGGTATTTTTCCTTGTTGTAGTCGATGTCGAAATCTTCGAACATGGAGACCGCGCCACCCTTGTCCGCGCCGACGTTGTAGTCGTTCAGGTTGACGAGGATGCCGAGGCAGGTGTAGTCGAAGGTGCTAGCATCGTTGGTACGAACGACGTTTTCCATGACCGGAACGGTGATGATGTCGGAAACGCGAAGCGCCGTTTTCAGGCGGTCGACGGTTTCATAGATGACGCGGCCATTGGTGTCTTCGATCAGAAGCATGTTGGTGAGCATGTCTTCGGTCGTGAAGAAGTCCGGATTTCCGGAGCCTTTGTAGTCCTTGCGGGCTTTGATGATTTCTTTGATCAGACGCTTGGCAAAGGCGTATTCGCTTTCGCCGCTGGCCGGTTCCATGATCTTCGGAACGGTGTAGACCGCATTGTCGCCGAGGATCGGGCGAACGTTGTCGGCCTTGATCTTGTGTTCGTCGGAGGCCAGGCGGCCGTCGCCGATCAGGATGGCACGGGCGATTTCTTCGTCGAGAAGGATTCGCATTTCGGATTTAAGGAAGGCGACAACGTCGAAATCGGTGATGTCGACGACGTCGTCACGGTCCATTTTCTGGTTGATGTAGATGGTCTGGGGGGTCGTCGAGCGCTTCAGAGCGACGATGACCTGTTCGGCCTTTTGGTCGCCCTTGATGTAGCCTTTCGCTTTGGCTTCATCGGCGGTGAGATTGACGGCGGTCGATTTGACGCGGGAGAAGGGCGAGTGCTTGACTTTGCTCATGACCTTCTGGACCCAGTTCATGTCGCGGGAGATGGTCTCCGGCGTACGATTGACGGCCTGGGTCTCGGGGAACAGTTGCGAGACGTCCGTGATTCCATGTTCGAGGAACGAAGTCTTCAGCGACCCGACCTTCTTGGCGTCCTTGATGGCTTCGAGAACTTCTTCGTGTTTGAGGATGCTTTCTTCATCATTTTGCTGGGTGTTGTTGAACAGATTTTGCTTCATCGTGTCTTCCTCCTGGGTTTTTTTGCCGCCTTCTTCGAGGGCAAGGCCGATCATTGCGTAGACGACGTTCTTTTGCTCTTCGCTGAACTCGTCAAAAACTTGCTGAACCGTTTTTTCCACTTTCGTGTCCTCCTTGGGGTTTTTTTCTTCATCATCCTGTTGATCAGAATGTTCAAGAAACAGTTGATCACTTACATTGAAAATAACCGCTTCATCTCCCTCATCCTCGCTGTGTGCGAGAACGGTCTCGATGTGGGCTCCCGGATTTGCTCCGGCGAGAACCAAGCTTACTTCCTTGATTTCACCGTGGACTACGTCGGAGCCCTTATGTTTCAATTTGTTCGCATAGATAGAAAGAGCCGTAATATCCCCATGGGAGACCATTTCTTTAGCTCTTTTTCCTTCGTCTGTGCTGTTGAACGAGCCGTAGGTATAAATACCCTCGTTCTCACGAAATTCCAACAACGCATGACCCAATACGTTGTCAATATCATTGTGCTTATGCCCCCAGACGAGAGGCACCGTCATTCCATCATGATGCATGAAAGCTTCGTTTTTGATGGTTCTCCCGTCGGAACACTTGATGTTGAAACGAGTCGCCCATCCTGCGAAGTCGAAACTACCTTTTGGTTTCTTCGCCATTTTGATTTTGTACCTCCATCCTAAATAGCTTCCACGAGTTTAATGTTCTCTCGTGGCACATCGGTACCGTCGATCGCTGCCTTTACCGCATCTTCTTCATCCTTCGCTAAAACAAGAAATTCTACTTCATGTCCGCCCTGATTGATGAGCTTAATTTTGAATTTTTTCCTGCCTTTGTCAGACGATTCAATGACTCTCGGCAGACCGGAATGACCGGCCTCTCCTTCTTCGGTATACTCAATCATTTGACCATTGGCATTAATGTTCCTATTCCTGAGTTCGTCGGCTTTCGGGTCAGAAGCCGGCTTCATGCCAATAATTTGCCTAATTTCATTCGGAGACAAAACTTCGTTTCTGGTGAATTTGTCCACGATTTCGGCAAGGTTTCCGAGGGGGACCAGTTTAAACTGATTGTTGAAATACTTAATGGTCTGTTTTTGGCTTCTGGCGGTTTTCGTCAAGAATTTTCGATTCATCTCTTGAGCGATCGCTGCAACAACCGGCTCAATGGTCCTGTTGAGGTAGTTTAGCATGGTTTTCTCGTCAGCGGTACCATCCATGACACTTGGCGTAATCCCTAACTGGCCGTATGACATACTCGTTAGAAATTCGACTTGCTTCAATAGATTGTTTTCCACTGGACGATTCAACTGCGTAACCTTTTCAGTACCATCCGTATACGCCACACCATATTTAGAACCAGAAAGCTGGGATTCAATATCAGCTCGTCTGAGGTCCGCCTGTTTACGTCTTTCGTCAGTTTTTATTACATATGGTAACTGGATGATAAGATCCAATTTGCCAGATCCGGATTGCTGGTCAATCGCATCAAGCAAATTCAGCTTTTGGACGAGTCTCTGAAGCATTGAGTTCTTTTGATTCATGACAGAATATAAGGGATTCTCAACGATGGCGACAATTTTCTTCGGCACTGTAATTTCTTCCCTCATTCCTTTTTGATCGTTGTAAACATCAATGCGGACGTGGTCCGGATACCATTGAGTAATCCGTCCCGTTCGCAAGGACAGAATATCATAGGAGTTCGACTCTACCGCATTGATACTGGTATCTACCGGGACGATTGCAACGACCCCTTCATCAAACATAGAGATCACAATATCTTGCATGAAGGCGATCGCACTTTGATCTTTGTTGGCCTCAACGGATAGGCAATTGTTAAGTCCACTCGGAACTTCGTTTATGAATCTTCCATTGTCGTCAAGGCGGACATGCCTTATGATGATAGACGCGCAGTCGAGAGCTATGCGATTGTAAATCGCATTGACAATGGACTTCTCGTTTCCTCTGCTTAGAAATAGTCTGTCTGGGCGAAACGAGGTGGAATATCCTAGGTTGACGTAATCACGTCTCCCTCTCGAGAGATCGTTTTCTACAAATGCATTCCAGGCATGTTGTAGTCTATCAATAAAGCCCATATGACGATCTCCTTCTGTTACGAATTATTTTGTTTTTTTATGTTGTCTAGATTCTTTCCAAGTTTAACCCCGCCTGCAATTACCCCGGCTAAAGCGGCCGAGCCCATTGTGAGTTTCCCAATACTTACGATCATAGCAGAGGCTTTTAACTTACCTAAGGTCATGGTTTTGCTTTTTAACAACATTGCACCGACAGTTACAGTTGCTAAACCAGCGGCAGTGATGGCTCCCCAGGTTATCAAACCTTTTCCAATTGCGGTCCCGATTGGGCGATCGATTCCGCGTTTTCTTTGCCTTTCTTTTCTTTCCTCAATGCGAGCCTTACGATGGCCCCAGCGCATGCCGGGAACGCCATAGTGGTAAAGTTCATTCGGATATGGTTGTCTGTTCACGAGGCTCCTCCTTATAGAATGAGTTTTGCAAGTTTGACACCGGAGAACTCCTTGACGAAGTCACTTCCTTTTGAAATTGTGACGGCAACGTTTTTGAATTTGAGATACTCTCCAGATGCTTTTCTTGCAGCTCTGGTAGCTTGACCTTTTGCGATCGCAGCGGCTCTCTTTGCGAGCAATATCTTTTTGTTTTTCATATTCTTAAGATACCATGCCGCGCCAACCGCAGTCGCGCCAACGGCCACGCCAGCGGCCAGAATACCAACTGTCTTTAGGGTGTTTTTTTGCTTATCCGTGAGAGTTCTTTTACGACCGTTGGAAATATCGGCTTGTTGTTTCCTGACTCCCCACTTCATACCAAGAACACCATAGTGAATCAAATAATCAGAGTGCTTGGCCGTGTCTGGTTTGATGTAGTGCTTGAAAATATAACCGGGCATACGCTGATTGTCAGCCGATGTCCTAAGAACGTAAGATCTGTACTTGTTCCAGGCTTCTTCAAACCATTCCTCGTCCGAATACTTCTCTATCAAATTATCAAGAACTTCGCAGACAAGAGATGGAACTTTATCATAGTGGTCTTTCCTAAGTTCCATTATTCGAACGCCTCCTTATTTAAATATAGAGTTGACGACTTGTCTACCCACATTAACCACTTGCTCGGTCAATATATCAGTGGCAACTCCACCACCAATTCCCTTCTTTTTTAGAAGAATGGCAACCGCAGCTGCACCACTTACTATAAGAGCAGCTTTTGCGATATTTTTTCCAATAGCTTTTCCGCTCTCTTTTGTTCTTTTGATCTTCACTTCCGCATTCCTTGCACTCTGAATCGATTCGCCATTCAACATCCGTTTGTTAATTCTTTCAACGGCGTTTGGTCCATAGATTCTCCTATCTCTTGTTCGTTGTTGACCATTGTAATTCTTTGAATATCTTTCTTTACCTGCCTCAGTTAGAGTCCCATCTTCATTCTGGAAACGTCGAACGCCCCATTTTTGACCTTTGATACCTTCGTGTGCTATGTAATATCTAGTGCTCATTCGAACGCCTCCTTATTAAGTTTATAAGCAACAAAAGCATCCATCAAAGCGGCAACATTATCAATCTTTGCTTCTTGACGCTTCTTATAGAGCTTTCTATTACCATTTGTGTCTTCCATGGTTATACAGTTACTCATCGCAAAAGTCATGAGCTCTTCGTCAAATATGAGAGACCTTTGTTCCGCTAGTTTCTTCAATTCTCCAAGCGGGACCGACTCTGTTCTAGCACCTTGAATTACTTTTTCGACTCCATATGCACCATTTTCTGAAGTCCATCTTTCGACAAACTCTTTTGCATTATATGGGTCAAATCCCAAAGCTCTTACATCGTAGCCATGTGCGATAATAAACCTATCAAGATCGTCATAGACTATCATCATGTCAAGAATAGTCCCTTCAAATACAATCAAAGAGCCCTCTTGCATAAACTCATCATACTTTGACCTCATCGCTGGGGGAAGTTTGTGAAGGGTGAAAGAGCTTATGTAGCTTCTAGTCTTTACACCAAAAGTTTCACCTTTCAGAGGAAATAGGAATGTGAAGGCGCAGAAGTCATCGCCCTGTGAAAGGTCTGCACCAAGAGCGCAAGGCAATTTCCAAAAATCTCTAGTTCTATGAGGAAGTGTTTCTTCATAGGTAAAGAAGTAAGTGTAGCCTTCCATCGGTATACCAAAGCGCTTTGCTAGAATATCGTTCCTTGTTGCGGGGGCTTTCTCGGCTCTTTCCACGTCAAGTTGATAGGTTTCGTAGGAAACCGTCTTCCCAATGTTTGGATTGGCTTTTGGCCACATGTTTGGATCGGAGACTTCATCGATAGAATCAAGTCTGTAATACCAAATGGACACGTGTGGGTTGTAATACTCTCCGCGAAGTATGTCCATCAACTCCATTTTGATTGAATCACCACTACCATTACGAACAGTGCCTTCAGAAGACATTGCAACGATAAGATAGTCTTCAACTTTCGAAGCACCTTGCTCTATGGCCCCTACTACATCCTCTCGAACGTCACCAGATAGCCATTCGTCGATTGTTGCAACCTTACAGCGAAGACCTTGAAGCTTGTCAATCCGCATAGGTCTTATCTCGATCAACGATCCAGTCAAAAAGTTTTCAATACCTTTCTTTGTCGCTGCAAGCTTGACTCTGTTCGCTTTGGAGCCAGTGGTGTTTTGCAAAGAGCCCTCTGTTAAAAATTTGAATAGGGGTCCTCTCGCTCTTGCGATAGATGTTCTGATAGGAGATAGAATCTCTTCAGCCTGTTTCATTGTTGGGGCGGTTGTTACCTGATATGTGGTTGATGTGTCAATGTTCAGAGAGTAACTTTGTAGAACAGAGCCGTACATGGATTTAGCTGCTCCACGAGCAACGATTAGGTACTGCTTGTTGACGAGGCGCTTCTTGATAAAACGCTTCTCATAGTAACCGCTTCTCCCATCCTTACTCGGAACAAAGACACTTCGTTCTACAAAGTAATACCAACCGAAAATTTGCTCGGCCCATAGTTTAAAGGAGTCAAGAAGAACCAAGTCAGTACCATCTGTCAGCGTTAATTCGTTCTCGCAGTACTTTATAAAACCCTCCACGGCTAAATCATCGTAGTAAAAGTTAGGGTCTGCTATAAGATTATCAATGCGATTCATCTCCATTGAAATCTCTTTACAAACAGGGATTCTTCCGTCAAGAACCGCTTCTCTAAAGCGGCCGTAATAGATTGGCACAGCCGTATTAGAGAGCATAATATCAGTCCTTCTTAGTAATGAGATGTTCTTTTATGAAGTTGACTTTCCACTCGTTTTTGGGTCCGACAAACTCACTCCCGTATTTTTTTAAAACATCCTCCGCAAACTTAAATTCTGGGCTAGTTTTGGAGAATTCTTTTACCAAATCGTGTTGATGTTTGGTGTAGATCTCTTCGAATAGATTCTCATACGCGTGAACATAATCGTCCTGCTGGCTTTCCGTCATGTTCGGTTTCCAATGTTTTTTATTGAATTTGTCAATCATGCCATTATTCATTTCATCGGCCGCTCTGTTATAAGCATTCAAATGAGGGCCTGTTTTTGCGTATTTTTTATACCCAGCATCGAACGTTTTATCGAATTCTTTTGACACTCTTTTTTTTCCAGCCTCTGTCAGAGAACCATCGGGATTCTGAAAACGTCGAACACCCCACTTTTGACCTAAAATGCCATAGTGGTAAAGCTCATTCGGATATGCTTGTCTGTTCATAGAATGCTACCTTTGGTAGCCTTAGTTGCCCACACTTTTCCAAGATCAATAATACTCGGAAGACCTTGACGAGCAGCAAATTTGTTATCAGCGACGATACCGGCTCCGATAAGGGCGAGGATGGACCCACCGACAACCATCCCCCGACGAATTCGACGGGCTCTGGCTTTTTGTTCGTCTGGCGTTCTGGGTGTTGGGGATGTGTTTTTTGGTAATTTGATCTTGCTTTGAATGCCGTTTCCACCGGAGGCTTTTCTTTGCCCCCAACGCATTCCTAATACTCCGTAGTGATAAAGTTCATTGGGATATGCTTGTCTGTTCATGAGGCTCCTCCTTCTTGATTCTCTTTTAAAATATAATCGTTCACTTTCGATTGTTTTACGGCTGCGGATACACCGATAAGTGCGGCATTGTTAAACGTAAACGTCCCAACTTTCGAAAGAATCTTAACAGCTCTCGCTTGCCCAACCGAAAGTAGTGAGCCAGTGGCTCTGGCTTTCCCAATCATCAAACCTGCTATTGTGCTTGTCAGGAGTCCTGTGGCCAACATCGAAGCATAGGTTTTGAAACCGGTTCTTATTGCATCTTTCGCTGGAGCGGCTTTTATCTTCTCTTTCCTTTTGTTGGAGATTCTTTTGGCAGCTTTTTCGAGTTTACGATGGCCCCAACGCATACCTTTGACACCATAGTGAGAAAGCTCGTTCGGATATGTTACGCGGATCATACGACTTTTCCGCCCCTTAAAGCTTTTAATGCAATATAAATTGAGACAGCAGTGCCCGCCATACTTGCCAGAATCGAACCCGTCTGAAGAATCTCATGAACCCAATCGGAACCAGTGCGGACCTTTTTGGCGTCTCCGGAAAGTCTCCCATATTGCTCTTCCAAACTCAATCTTGCAACACGTTTCTTGAGTTCTTCATCAGTAACATTATCGTAGTTTGGTCTAGTAGTCTTTGATTTTTGTTTCCCGATATCGGTAAGTTTTGCCGCAGATTCAAGACCTTTCGAGACATTCGAAGCAACGGAGGCTCTTGAGCTGTAGTTTTTCTTACCTTCCTCGGTCATATTCTCGGTTCTCCTACCACGGGAATCTACCGATTGGGCAAAATCCCCGCCACTCCTATATCGAAGTTTTCCAGCCTCAGTTAGAGTCCCGTCTTTGTTCTGGAAACGCCGAATACCCCACTTCATGTCTTTGATTCCGGCGTGGGATAAAACGTTTGTTCTTTTGACAATATAAGTGTTTCGCATAAACTAATGACCTCCTGCTGCGACGTAGAGTCTATATTCGGATTCCGTAATAACCGCCTTCAGGGCGTCCATATGAACGCTGCCGGAGGGAGGATCAAACATCATTCTTACTTTGGCCGGAAGATAGGTTCTGACTCGCGATAGGACAACCGTGTTATCCGGAAGCGATTCATCCTTGATAAAATCCGACCATTTCTGTGTCTTATCTTCGATGATAAAACCGGCGGATGGGCCGATTCCCATCTGTGTCAAATCTGAAAAAACAGTGTTGATATGAGTGATGATCTGATCGTCAAAAGAAATGTCATCCTCAGAGAGACCAAGAATTTTCTTCGTTGAATCCAATATACTCTGATCTTTGAATGAGGGCGTCGGCATGACTATACCTCAATGAAATCTTTCTGGCAAAAGCCCTCGACACCTTGAAGTACGACTCTGTAATATCTCTCCGTTGACCCTTCCAAATCAATTTTCACATGGGTTCTACGGGCGATTGTGAATAGAACTTCACTGAGCGGATTTGGGATCTTTCTGACATTCAGGATGCTGCATCCCGACACAATTCCAATTTTTTCCTTGGAAATATCTCTCACTGTCGTGTCAATTTTCTCTTGTTCAACTGCCACCGGCGTGGTGACAGCTTTTTTTTTAGTTGTTGCCATTTGGGCTTTTCCTCCATGGTGATGTGTCGTTCTTTGTTCTCACTGCAATCTTGTTGTTGTCAAGGAATTTCTCATCCCCGTAATGTATCGCGTTGTGCGTATCCATACATGTCGTTATCAAATATTCGGGGTTGAGTAGAAACTCCGTGGACTTCTGTATGTCCTCGATGGATATGGGATTCATATGATGGATGTAGACTGATCTGCTTCCGAGATCTTTGCCCCTAACACCCAGATCACAACCTAAATCCCTAACGATAATGTGATTTCGTACCCTTCTCCACTCTGGAGAGGAATATAACTTCTGATTCAACTGCCGGTCGAACCCAAACGTGTCTTTACCGACTTCACCGTCGAGTTTCAAATATCTGAACCTTTCCTCGAATGAGGGTATGGTCATCAACTCGCTGTACGTCCTAATCTTCTTCATCGTCCTCTCTCTCCAAATCTGCGCCAGAATATACACGCATTGCTTTAAGCGCTTCTTTGTAAAGAACCTCTGAATTCTCGGCAGATATGAGATTCTTTGTCTTTGCTTCTTGTAGTTCCTTCTGTTTTACTAGCAGTTCTTGTTCAAGTCTTTCTCTGCTGGAACCAAGTTTTAAAAAATGTGTTATGACTTGGGAGGAAGCTGTGCCATCAGCTAGCTGCTTCTCAGCCAAATCAATCGCTAGAGAAATCATCTGGTTCTCCCTAGCATCTGGTGTAAAAGCAGGTCTCATCGGCTTTCTAGGTTCTTCTGATGAGATAACGTACTTACTTCTAGGCATTTGCTTCTCCTTTCCTGAGTTTCTACTAAGTTTGGAATAGTTTTAGCAATTTAGGTTAGCTACTTAATGGAATACACAAGGCCTTACCCAGCAATATCCACGGATTTGGACAGAGAGAGGGAGAAAGGAGAAATCGGGAAGAGGAACCATGCCTGTTTCAGCTAGGTAATTTCTTATGTATTCGATTAAGCAGCCAACCGAGTGTTGAAAATATCCACCTAAATATACCTCCGGGGGAATTTTTAAGACCGGCGCGATGGCAAGGGGGGGTGTGTTTTTCACGACCCCTCCCTATAGGTACCACCACACAGAATAGACACAAACAGTATACAGGTACAGAATAGTAATGTACCAAATTAGTTGCTTGCCCCTGTTTCGTCAACAGGAGCTTCTTGAATCATATCTGGAACCTCTTTGACTACTTTCTTAAACTCTACGATTTCACCAAGTTTGTTAATTGCACCTGTCTTCATGAGTTCTGCAATACCATTCTCAACGGCTTCGTAAACCTCATCATCTGAGAACTGATCGGATACAGTAGTAACAGAAGCAAGTCTTTCGCAGGTGTGGTATCCCTTGTTTGTGTCAAACAATAGCCATTTTTCCCACTCATTGAATGGGTCATAAGGGTTGTCTGCTGTTGTAACTCTGATTTCCTTGCTCATATTATACTCTATTCCTCCTTTCTCAGATAGTTACTGATCGTTGATACTGGAATGTTCAAAGCATCTGCGATCTCAGATGAAGTGTATCCAGAAGCAGACATGCTGATCAATCTTCTTACTTTGTTGTCACTGAGAACAGTTGTGGCTCTAGGCATCGCTAGTTGTCTGAGAATGTCTAAGTCAGAGTTCGCAATGATTTGTTCAAGTCTTGTCTTTGTTATAGCACCAGCTTGAATTGCTTCCCATTCTCTCATCTCAAGACGAATGTTGCTACGCTTTGCTCCAACTTTTACTCTGGCTCTAGAGAGTTCTTGTTGTCTTATCTTCTTCTCTTGTTCGGGGGTCAATGTTACAACACCAGCTAGCTTCGCCTTGATTCTTGTAGCGGCAAGCATTTGAGCATAGCGCTCCTTTGGTGCGTTTAGGAGGGCCCTATTGAGCTTCTCTTCTAGTTGATTAACCTCTTGTTGATAGGTCTGTCTTGCAGAGGGAGAGTACGATATCTCCTTAATTGCCAAAAAGGCTTTTCTAGCCTCATTGCCTAGAGCCTTAAGACTATTTGCATATGTCGCATAAAGCTCTTCTTGTGGAGTGCCAGAAGAAAGTTCTCTAGCATCTTTGGCCTCTGCCATTCTTGTGGATTTCATAGTCGCAAGTTGTGTCTTGAATTTCTCACTCGTGACCTCAATCCATTTTTTATCTTCATCTTTGTAAAATAGTCTGCCATCTCTGACAATACCAGTGGACGTTTGACTCTTTCCAGTGGAATCCTTGTAATGAACTTTTGTATATTCTCTACCCGTGTCTTTATACAACTTTTCCCCTGTTTTTGGATCAGCATATAACGTTCTTTTCTCTTTTTCAGAGTAGAATCTACCGCTCTCTTCATCCAAAAATACCTTATTGTCTTCATCAACGAGAATGAGTCTGTTCCCAGTATCTTTTGCAAAATATCCAGGTGCTTCTTTTCTCTCATTAATTGTGACTTCTGATTTTGCTCTAGAAATAAGAGTTGCGGCACCTTGTCTTTCACGGCCCGTTTCGGGATCAATGTGGCCTTGATACTTCTTGTGTAGAGCCTTAATCCCATTATCAATTTCGCTTTGTTTATAATCAAGATGATGTTTTACAGCATCGATTACAACCATTGAATGCTTTACGGCACGGGTTTTTTCCTCATCTGTGGCGCCTTTCAATGTCATGTCTGTGATGAGGTTCGAGGCAATCCCCATTTTCAACTGAAGATTTGATTCCTTCATAACGGAGATTTCTTTTTCACCTCTATAAAAATGTTCTATCCCATCGGATCCAATTTTACTACTATCCGGTCCGTAAGTCATTTTTGTATCAAACCCTTGCAAGCCTTTAAGAGCGGGTGTGGATTTGATCTTAACGGTTTCGCTAAGTGGAATAACCATTACAGTGTCACCATCAAAATCAGCTCCGGACAAACGTTCCGCAACTTTGGAATTAATACCGATTGCATCTTGAGGATTTGGCGTTAAAACACTGATGCCTTCTTTATTACGATTATTTACAGTTACAATCGGAATCTCAAACGTTCCTCCATGCGGAAAACGAATTAGAGCCGCTTGTGTTCCATCTTTCAAATGGGGAGCGTATGTTTCATCATCTTTTAAAGAGCCGATTGGCAATATAACTTTATAGTGAGTTCCAGGAAGAGACGCAGCTTTAAGGTGAACAGCTGACGAGTCACAGTCATCTGCAAATGCTTCAAGTAAGGCTTTCTTTACTGTTGGATTCGTAAGAGACATGATCTCGTTAAATTCTGCATTTTTGTCAACCATAGCCAAATTAATTTGTTTCTCAATCATTTTCGTTGGCTGTTTTGATAGGAATTGAGAAGACAACTCTTTCGACCATTCTCCCCAATCACCCTCATCTGCTCTTTTGTTGATTACGGAGAGTTTCTTTTCTCCGGTGACAGGATCGATGTAATATGATTGCCCACCATGTTCCTTAATTGCAGAACCAAACGGATTGTCGGGGTCTTCTTTGATGGCCTTAAGAACTTTCATCTTGTCAGTTCCGATTTTTTTATTGGTATTGAAGACAATATCGACACCTTCGGGCATGTTATCTGAATATAAAGCCATGCCCTTGATGTAATGAGTTCCATCTACCAGAATACGAACTTGAGCATAATTCGAAGAGCCTAGAGAAATATCAGGAACTCCTCTTCTAAGTTCAACGACCCCGTCTTTTTCTTTTCCGCCTTCTTCTGCATAGCGAATTTGAATCCTATCAGAATTAAGAGAAGATGGGTAAATAAAACCTGGTTCAAATGTATCCCCTTCATCTCTAGAAATATAATCAGTCAAATGATTGATCTTGTCATATTCATAGATTTCTTTATGCTGTGTTCCGGGAGGACACAAAACTTTTATGGTTGTATATTTACCCTTATTGGTAGATTGTGGAACTCTTCCTGGGTAAAGTAAATAACCCTCTTCTTGCAGAATCTGGATTGCTTGACCTAATTTTTCTCTGGAGATGCCAAGTTCTCGTTCCACGCCAACACCAACGTCAAGCATACCCTTTTCATCGATAATTTCACGAATAGAGTCGGCTGCTTTTCTTGCAATTTTAAGTCTTGATTTTGCGTCTGACGCTAGTAAAGACCGTACCGTGGATTCTCCAGCCAATCCGAGTTCAGCCGCAATCTTTGGATTGCTCAATCCATCAGACTGCATGCTCTTTATTCTAGCGACAAGATCCGACTTTCTTTGATCAATCGCCAGACTCTGATTTTGTCTAAACTTTGTGGTAGAAATATCGAGTTCCTTTGCAATTTCATTATCGGTCATTCCCTTATCTCTGTAAGGCTGGATTCTACTAAGAAAATCGCCTTCGCCTTGATAGGGGGTTTCTCCAGATCCCCAAGGATATCGACCCGAACGTCTGGGCATTCCATAATGCGATAATGTTTGGTCCTCAATTTTTTTGTTCTCGTCGTCTTCCATTATCTAAAATCCCCCTCGTAATATTCTTTTATGTCCGAGTCTCTGAGTTTGATGAGTTCCATTGTCTTTTCGATCTCCATCGGCTCCGCTGTATAATTTAAAATTTCCGAACTTTGATAAATACGAAGTTCTGTTGTAAAATCCTTCGGTTTCTTTTTGTATTCTAGACAGAATAAGGCTGCGTACACTATTAACTGCTCAATATGACTTGGCGTTGTGCCCGTCTTTAAATCATGAATTCGAAGAGTCTTCTCTTTTTCGTTAAACACTATTGCGTCGGTCGTTCCAAAACTATTATAACTATAGAAAAGAATAATCTCAGAACTCATACGGTATCCAATTGCATCATTAACGAAGGGGAGGAGATTTGTTAAGATTGTGTCTGGGTCATAGGCTCTTTTTGGAATGCCATTCTTGTACATCGAATATTCAACTAAACGCTTATCATGTTTAGTTAACTTCATTCGACTGTCAATACAGTCTTTTGCTAATTCGTGAATGGCTGTGCCGATCGAGGTTGCAAATTGTGCATAATACCTTTTTTCGAAATCTACGTCGTTCTGATTCATCCATCTGAAATTGCTCGCTCCCAAGAAAGCGTGCTTTCCTTCTAACTCATGGTGATCATTCCATTGCATTTTGGTTTCTCCCTCTTGAAAAAATTTTAGTCTTTGAAGTGCTCTCTCAACTCTTCAAAAACCTGGTCCTCATTCTCCGGGTATACAAAAGCTGAATAAGACATTTTTCCATGTTGCTCGACATAATGTTCTTGATTTGGCTCTGGCTTCCTTCTTGCTTTCTCTGAAATTTTCGCTTCTAGTGTGGCCCATTTCTTTCCATAAAGAACTGTAAAATCTTCAATCCCTTGAATTCTGTTCGGGTCATTTTTCAAAACAGTACAACCCGGAAATGTCTCTTGTAAACGTTGTTTCAAATGTGGATGGTAATCTTTTGTTTCGCTATTATATGTCGGAATGATTTTTGTTTTCATAATGTCCTCCAGACAAAAAATAAAAGGCTTTGTCCATGCCAATAGGCATTTTATCCTTCTCCTCATAAAAGTCCTTGTATTTTACGCGTGGGCGAAAAAAAATAAGTGTTTGTAAAAGATGCGTTTTTGACCCCCTTGTCACTTGTCAAAAATATTTCCAAAAACTTTTATAATTAAAATTATTTTTAAATACTTTTTAGTAAAATTTCTGACAAATGACACAACTATCCAAACGGATAGTCACATGTAGCTATCCAAACGGATAGTTGGCCTTGTCAAATCCGTATTTTCTTGTCAAATCTTTTTTGGTTTTATCACGGTTTAGGGGGTGAAATACGCGAAAGTCTCAAAAACTTTTGACAAGGATGAGAAATTTGTCATAGTTTTGACAAGGCGCATAACACCCCCTTAACATTAAGAATAGTGTGATAGTTTCTCTCAAGTATATCTCAATCAATATATTTGAACAAGTTTTTGTAGTCTTCCGCTGGCACTCCTAAGACCTCCGCAATCCTGTTGGCAACATCCCAAGGCGGTTGGCGTTCACCATTAAGATAACGGTGTATACTGATTTCAGAAACCCCAACCAGTTTCCCGAGAGTTTCGTAGTCAAGACCTTTTTGGTTTGCAAGCTTTTTTGCCAGAGTTCTGTCCGGAGTGTTCGTGAGACTATCGACATTTTTTAGCATTTGACTTCACCTTCCTGTCGGTATCGACATGACCGGCTTTGTGCTTTGGGATTTTTTCGAAACTCACAGTTTCGTCAAACTCCTCAACATCGGTAACGAGATCAACGTCATCTTCCGATAACGGTTTCAAACATTGTGGACAGACAATAGATCCTTCCGGAACATATACCCCACACACGACGCAAGTGTCTTGGTTGTCGAAGGTCATTTCTTCTTGATTTCGCCTTCGTAGGCGAACTCTCCAGTCTGCAAGTAACTTTTGGAATCAGGCATCCCAGGTCTTCTGCTTATATCCCAAGGAGCGGCGCACGTCGGGCATTCGAGCCCGTCTTCTAGTCGAATAACACCGCAATTCATGCATTTGAAGTAATTATTTTCTTTTCTGCTGCTTTTTTTGAAGCACTGGTCTTTTGCGTCCCAAAAAAAATGGGTGCCCGTCAAAACATTGGATACAACTTCGCCCTCTTCCCAAAGTTTTGGTGCCATTGTGTATTTTCCGCTTTCGCTAATTGCTTCGAAAGTGAGAGTGCTTTCGTTGAAATAAACCGTGTAGAGAATATTCGTTTTGTGGGAATCGCTAAAGGCAAGCTTGTCGCCACAAAAAATATTGTTTTTATACTTGTCTTGCTTTCCGGTAAACACATGGAGTGTTTCCGGCCATACTTCCTCCATGCGGCATATGAATGCATCGAGGTGTTTCGGGGAATTGACGATATCGTTTATGTTCTTGAAATTGGCTTTTCCATGTTCAACAATAAAGAACGCAATGATTTCGTCAGTTGTTGACCCAGGCGTCGAATCTTTTCTGGTTTTCATCTTGTTGAGGGAACCATAAATAAATGAGCCTCTTAGCTTAGAGACAGCCCTGTAAAGAACCTGAGTTTGTGCGAAAACGAGATAATCCGTTGATTCTTGAAAAGTCTTTGGGTCAGTGCCCATGATTATTCTCCTTTTAATGAATGTTTTGATATGCCCATATAGAATCTATAGATCATATCGTAGACCCCAATCGGGATTCCACCCGTCAGAATCGTCAAACGAATCGAGTCTTGGACGTTTGGGTGTCCTTGAAAACGGACCATGGTGATGGACTCTGTCTCATGCCCATGGGCTTTCAAGAATTTGAAGCAGTAATCTTCGCGATCGAAGATGACCTTTCCGGTGTGAGGTTTGAAAATGTCCCTTGCGACGGAGTAAAGAGCAACACAAACTCTTTCTTCATCGGGTGGCAGACAAGCTTTCGCGAGATTTGAGCAGTATTCTTCGATCGAACTAATGCTCAAATTTGATTCGTAGAGATGATTTCGGACTTCATTGAGTGTTGCATAAATCGGATCACCGACGAATTCGATGTCGTTTACGTGAACGACTTTCGAAAGTCTTGTTCCAGATCTATACATCACTATTTCGAGCATCCCGCCAAGAATGAATCCGCCACCGATTCCGGAAATCTTCCAGATATCATTCATGTGGAATACCGGCGCTCCAACACGGCAAAGCTCTTGCTTCCAAAGCGAATCTTGAATCTTTCTTTGATCTTTCGAAATTGTTGTCATGATTGCACACTCCCAGATTGTATTTTTTTGAGCTTAGGAATTATGATGCTCTTCGATGCTCATATAGTTTGGATAAGATTCCTTGAATTCAAAATCGTTGTCAAACTCCCCAAGATATCGATCCCAGGTTTCGCAGGAGGAACAATATCTCTTCTCTGCGGGAATCAGTTTTTCGCTTCTGTAAAACACGTCGGCATAGATCTCGATGCCGTGGCAAAGATAATAGAACATGATTTCTCCTTAGTATGGCAGTTTGCCTAATATCTTGAATTGTTCATAATCAGGACACTCTCAAGGAATTGGGATTCCCGCTCTTAAGCAACGGCCAACCCGTTGATTTGGAGGCTTTAAAAACAACCTCGGCAACGAAGTCAACGAAGATCTGCTCTCGGTTCCGAAGTGGCGGCAGAACGATACCAAGAATGGCAGCGTCCAAAATTGTAAAAACCTCTGCGACAGTGTACTCATTTATCGTAGAGGCGTTCTCAAGACTACCAAAGTAATCTTTAAGAATCTGTACACGTTTTTTTGGATCGATACCGGCAGCCTCAGAGGCTACATCGAGCATGCCAAGAACTTCCTTGGTTGTATACATTTTTTTGACACCGCGCTTTTCTAGCCGCCCAATAATTTCTTTCATCATACCGAGATACTGCTCTGCTGTAACAATGGTCTTTTCGACCTTCCATTGATTCATGATTTCTCCTTCAAGGGTCCTTTCGACATCTCGCAAAAGACATCAAAAACATCCACTTTTGATTTCGAGAACCGTTCGTCAAAAAATTCCAATGTCGCCCATGGTTTTGGATCCAATGATGTGAAAGAGTGCCTCAGCACACCAACCTGATAGTATTTTTTTTGCTTTTTGCTCCAAATATATACTTCCCCATCGTCTTGGTAAATATCATCTGAAACATCGAGCATGATCGCTTGCAGAACCACGATTGGGTATGAGCCATTTTCCGACATGCCGTTTCGATTTGTCAAGATTGCACTGCATGCCCTCGGATAGAATTTTGTGACAAGATTTGTAAAGGCTGCCTTTTCCAAAAACAGATACGGAAACTTTTTGAAAGCCTTTTTATCAAAAAGGTAAATAGCGTAAACACGTGGGGCCTCTTGAAATCGTCTAAGTCTTTCGTTATCTCTTTTTTCCCTAGCCAATCTCAGAGTCTCCGAACCAAAACCACAGGCGTCAAGTTCCTGTTTTCGACGTTCTGCAAAATCCCGATTCAATTCTTCAAAATCAAGATCTACGGGCGTTTGTTTTTTATCCATGATTTCTCCTTTAAAAATGAAATTGTCGTGGCGAGTAAAGCCTGTTAGAGATCGTGGAGGCGACGGAAGAACAGACCTTTACTACTTTAAGGCGTAGGCGCTGAGTTAAAAACCCCAGGCATGGGGGTTTTCGGGGACGCAATGGTCCAGAGCGAAAGGAGGAGGTGAAACTGCGCGCTGAGGAATTGCCACCACGGCATTTCTCTGAAACTAGGTGTGTCGAGCAATCGCGGCGTTCGCCCACGCTCGAATTTGTTCATAGGCGTGTTTTTGGTAGTCGTTCTTGAGTTGATGAGGGTCTTTCATTCCTTCTTCTTTGATTTCGAATTTCTCCATGATTTCTCCTTTTTAAAACGGTATTGTGAAGAGTCCTATTTTTGATGCGCTACCCTCAAACCATACAGAATCATAGTCTGTTTTCGGGGTTTTTCCATGAGCATACATATATTGTCTAATCCAAAATCTTACAGCACTTGGTATGGAAACAAGAAACAGAGTAAATGGACCAAATATGGCATTTTGGAAAGTGTGGCCATACTCGTGTTCGAGCATCCTTCGATCTCCAACGGAGTTCCTACCAATGAATATCATCGTCCCAATGCTCATTCCCCAGGATGTTTCCCTGTTCAGAATAAGACAATAGGTCAAACCAACTCTCTCCAGCTTCCCAAAAGGAAGCAAGACTAGTGCTAGTAAATATCCAATGATAGTGAGAGGAAGACCCCAAACAATGCTAAGAATATAGTAAAGCCAGGGTTTCTTTACCATACCATATGATAGCATTATCAAGATGTCCTCGAAGCGAGATGTATGAGGTAGTGGCATTTTCATTTCTCCTTTTATGGATTTAAAACAAAAAAGTCCCTCGTGGCGCTCCCGGGGCCGATCTGTGTGCGGGGGCATTAAAGAGTTCCATGGAGTGGCCTATCTCTACCACTAGGGACTTCGGGGTTGGGGGTCTGGCGGCTATCTATCCCTGTTCTCTGTTCCTGATCTTAGGGGATGCTCTCTACCAGACCTCGCCGCGAGCCACCTGGCCGCGCGGCAGTGAAACGATGGTCCGCGGTGTCGTAGGGCCGACGCGACATATCGGGACACCGGGTAATGGAGAGTCGCTTATTTGTGGCGATGGAGTTCAACTCGCATACTTTAAAGGTCTCGGCGCGGCTCACGGTCGCAAGCGAGCTTTCCTACCACTACAGGCGGGTTTTTGTATGGGCCCAACGAAGGTCCAACCCGCTATTCAATTGTATTATTGCGAATGAGGAATTCGAATCATTTCAATAGTCCGGCATGCCCGACGACCCGTTCGTCGCGCCAGAACAACTAGTTGAATCATGATGTCATCCTTTCCGGAAAATCAATCTACCAAGAACTAGTGTATTTTTTCAAAAGATCGAGTTTCTTGTTTATAAGAGCAATATTATCCGAGGTTACTTTTTTATGGGCTTCTATCCTCATCTTGGAGTATTCATTATCTTTATTGTAGGACTTTCCAAGGAGATTCTTGATATAATCTGGTGAGGACATGATCTTTAGATTCTCCTTTAGACGAGTAATTTCAGACTCATACAAAGAGAAAGACAATTGATATGCTGTTGGTTCTGTTTCAATATCAATCGTTTTGGTCGGAGAATCATGAACCGATTTGATTATACGAGAGCTTGTTGTAACAGCTAGGAGTTCGAAACTTTCGAATTCGTTTGCCATCTCCAAAAGCCATGGATTTACACAGGCGCCGTCGCTTATCTTAGCGACGTAATATATCTTTTTCATCGATCATAGGGCCTCGTTTTCTTTCTTTTTTCTTTTCTTGTCATACGTGGAAACCTCGGGCCGGCATGATATGCTCTAGAGCCGATGAAACCGTGCAATGAACCAAGTATGTTTAAAGCGCTGTTCTCTCTTTGGGCTTGAATATGTTCGCGAAATTTTCTATCAGCTTCTGACAAAATATCAATCCTGCCGAGTCTGAGTTCATTGAGCTCCTTCATCCAAGTTACCCAGCAGTCCATGCTGAGATACTTATTTGGCATGAAGCCAAAATTTCTCATGGTATACTTGAGTGCTGAATAATCCGATGGATCGAGCTGAAGAAGCGAAGAGGATTTGTGCTCTTTATTTTTTTTCTGACTCATCTTGATCTCCAGGGACAGCCATGAGTTCGCTGTACTCAAATCCGTAATATGCGACTTCGCTGTATGGGACTTTCACAGCGTAGCCAATTTTCGGATCATATGATACGATAACCCCGACGACCCCATGCAGTTTTTTCGGATTTGTTTCCTTATCAAGGATGACGACTTTTTGTCCAACGCTGAAGCTTTTTTCTTCTACTGGGACTCTGAAGCATGCCCCATCGTATCCGTTATTCATTCCAGTCTCCCTCTTTCACATATATTTTTCTTACTTTAGAGCTCTTTATTTCGATAGTATCTCTTAGTATCTTCCTATCATTTATTGCATCCGACAAAGATTCCTGAGTAAAATATGAGTCAACGTATCTGAACTTGTAACCGCTGGTAACAACGAAGAGTTTTGTTTCTGTTATCATGGTTGATTCTTTGCCTAAACGTCTATTCCAGCGGTCGTATTTGACGACCATGACGACTACTTCTTTTTCTTAAGGAACGAGAAGATGTTTTTCTTCTTGAACGGCAGGATATGGATGTCGGAGACCTCATAACCAAACAATTTCCGAATTCGGGCGAGAGCGTCACCGTAGGTGTGTCCGCGAACACGTCGCTTCTGGGGAACGCTGTGATACTTTCCGTTTGCTTCGATCGTTCTGACGAAAGTCGCTGTGAATACTTTTTTCATGTTACTCTCCTTTTGGATCAATAGTATTTTTTTTAAACACTGGAGCAAATTTCATTTCATTAAATCTCTTCTTTCGCTTATAGGCGTCTCGTATGGCCATGTCGATTTTAGAGTTACTTCTGAAATGAAAATAGAATAGGTCGGTGAAGGGAGTATTCATTCTGTCGATTCTCCCGGCGGCCTGCGTTTCCGTTCTAAAAGAGTAGTTTTGGGAATAGAATATGATCGTGTCTGTAACGATACAGTTCCAACCCTCACTACCAGCGATATACTCCACGAGATAAACCCATTTTTCAGAATCTGGGATAGCCTCGTGTTTATGCCCGTTCCATTCCGTCATTTGGAATGGGTCCTTTACAAAGTACAGCCAATTTTCGCCGTCGGGGATTTTTTCTTTTCTGTTCTCATCCCAAATAGCGGTGTCGTAGAACTCGCTAAACAACCCTCTCAGAATATCCAATTCATAGTCATACGAATAGAATATAATAGCTTTTGGATGTTTTAAAAGTATTGAATGGACAGCTTCAACTCTGCTATAATCAGAGTTTACAACCCTTCTTAAAGTAAAACAGAATTCACTAGCAGTTTCAATAGGCTTGTCTTTGTACACATTCCATCTCGTTTTTGTAATATGATTGTACAAGTGCCTATCATACTCTGTAATTATAGTTTCATGATGTGGTATCGTGTGTCTCTCGTCTTGCATCTCTATTAAAATATCATTCCTATACTTTAAGAGGCGCCCTTCGTTTATATACCTTTCTATCATCGGGTATTTACTAAACCTTGAAAATACAGCATGTTGGTCATAAAAATCGCTCTTGTTTCTGAAATGACCATTCGCTATAAACACTGGGATATAGTCGCTCCATGTATCACCAGGTGTCGCAGTTAGTAATACCCAGTCATTATGCTTCGCAATCTTCAAAAACGATTTTGTCCAGGCTCCATAACCGATTACACGTTGTTCGTCGAATATAAAGAAGGACGATTTAACATCTACATACTTTTTTATGTTATTCCATGAATCTATTACAATCTTATGTTTATACCTAGAAACACTCGGATCTGGAAACATTGAAAAATTTGTGAGTTCCCCTATCCATTCCAGGGTATCTCGTTTTCTAGCTGTAGTTATTATATACAAATCTTTGGGTCTTCCGACCATAGGCTTAAGATAAGGACCGGTTACCTCCCCACCATTAAGTTCAAAGTAGTAGGCAAGGGAGGTGATACTCTTTCCAGAGCCAACACCTCCCTTAAGGATGCAACCAATCTTCATCTTTTCAAGTGCCTCGATTTGATGAGGCTTAAGTTGCAATCCCACTCCCTACACACTCCCTACTTCAAAATATCAGGACAAACGTATGATTTGTTCCCGACACCAAATGTCTCAATGCCGTATAGCTTAGCTGCGAGTTTTTCCATATCGCAGCCATTGGATTCGCCTTTCTTGATTCCTTTTATGTAGACAAGGTAATCCGATTTGGATAGGAGTTGAAACGCCTTGCCCAGATACCAAAGACCCTGTGCCTTTACTTTCGATGCTTCCGGGTCTTCAATGCTAGAAGCATAGTTGTGAACGACTTTGATGTTCTTTCCTAATTTTTTTCTAACTAGGTAACCCATCCTTTGGACGCTCGAAAGAATATCTTCTTCCGTTCTTCCCTTCATTGGGAGGCACAGAAAAACGATTTTCTCTTCGGGCGCCTGGTCGACGTTGGTTTGGTTCATTCTTCGTCGTTTTCTCCCTCGAAGTTGCTTTTTTCCCAATCGTCATATCGTCCGTTGAAGGTCGATTTCGGATTTTGAACGACGACGAGCTTTTTGAGGTATCCGGTCACTTTCCCCGGAACCGCTCTGGATTCATAGAGATTGATGACACACGATGCTTCTTCGATGTCGACGCTGTCGAGCACCTTGATTTTTTCTTCATCGTCGAGAATCCTCGCGCTTTTCTTGCCCTTGCTTTCCGTCAGGAGTTTGATCAAGGGCGGCTGTTGGGATTTCATGTTCACCTTGATGTTGACAAACCGGAGGACCGTCTCATCGTCGATGTTGTTTTTCCGAACGCGGAAACCCATTTTCTCGAGGTCTTCCGCGACGGCGTCGCTGACGGCGAGGTTGAAGGTCACAGCGGTCTGATTCCACTTGTTGGGTCGACCTTCGAAGTTCGGCCAAAAAATGGCGGCCTTGACGACTTCAAGGGTTTTCTCATTCAGCATTTCGAACTCCGAATCTCGAAGCTCTTTGTAGATCTGTTCTGTTACTCTACTCATTTCTGATAATCTCCTTTTATAGTTTTTAGGGGTGACCCTTTGGACCACCCCTTTGAAGCCAATTTAAGAAAACCTAAACGGATTATCGATTTGTAAATTGTCGTGATTATAGTTTGGACGACCGTCTACCAAAGGGGGTCTCTTATATGGGTCGTCACTTACGAACCATTCATAATCCCCGAATTTGTTAATCGAATCAATCGCGTTGTCAACGAGTCTTACATAATAAGACTCATCGACGCAATTCTGCATACCCTTGTCGACAACCTCTTCCGACTCGAGCCATTTGTATCCTTTCGTTCCGGTAACCGCATCATACCCAGTGCTCCCATCCTTCTTGACGACAGCCTTGACTAAATATGCTGCATTAAACTCTTCTCGTATCGGGGTAAATAACCCAATGCGACCAATAAACCTCAAAGATGCCTCGTCCACTGGATCCTGAGCCCCAAAGTTCAAATATATAGTTGAAGATTTGACTTCTTTGGCTTCGCAGAAATCTCTGAAGACAATAGGTTCATGGCTAAAACACTTTTTGAAAACATAGGGAATCTGGAATTGAGTCCCAACAGCAACCCAAGTGTTTTCTTCTGTCCTGTTCTTCTTTGGTATATAACCGTATTGCTCCAAGCACAGGTCTCTCGACATGTATTTAGAAATATAAACGGCGTCATTAACAAGAGTGATCCGATCATATGTGGCTTCGTGATCAAAGTCGTATTTATAACTCCTAGCAAACTCTTTGCAGAAAGATATGATCTCTGGAGTTGCGTCGGGGATTTTTATCGAGTCTGTTTTGATGTGTACAACTTTGAAACCCTTTTTGACCACTTCATCTTGTAGAGTTTTCATAAATAAAGCTCCTCGCAAAGCAACAATGTTATTCTCGTTTCTGGGATCTTTGAAGATGTTGTCAAATCCGGCAGAAGTCAAGCCATACACAGAAACGATTGCTACTTTCAGAGCGGCTGATAGTTTTGCAGCAACTTCAGGGCCAATCAAATATTTCATTAATTTACCCTCGAATAGATTCTCCAAAACCGCATATTCCCCATTTTTAATGAATACTCGGGAATTCACTAACTCCTCGAATCTAGGAGTATACTTACCAAAATAATTCATTGCTATCGCAGAGTGTGGATGCATGCTGACAACGTCAAGTAATGCCACGTTTCCATACATGCCAGGCTCTGCATAAACAAAGCCTCCGAAGCCAAGATCCACCTCGCGATACATATTGAACTTGTCGTATTTTTTAGTCTCATTATTCCAGACCTTTACAAACTCATAACCAGGAAACTCTTCAGATAAATCCACATAATTCAAAGCAGGACTCATATCGTTCCCAAATATAAGTTTTGCTGTTAGTTTATTAGTAGTCTCGTTGACGGACATACCAGTAATATCAGCTAGAATCTGTCTACCTTCAAAGTCGGATTTTGTCTCATGCCAGACAGCTTCCAGCGAAACGACGTCGTTGTCGCAATATTCCGAGACCTTTGACCACAACTCTTCCGGGACAGGCTTATCCCAATCCAAACCCAACTCTTTATGATGAAGATTGAGTTCGATTTGCCATTTTTTCAGACTTTTTTTGTCAATAGAGTAATCATAAACATCGGTGTAACTGATGTTATAAGCCTCTCCAAAATATCCCTTTTGCTCTTTGATCATTCTCTGGGACAACATATACACTTCAGGAACCGTCTTTCCAATGAAAATGGCATACAAAATATGATTGTCATACTTTCGGCAGTTAAAACCAACCAACTTGCCAATGCCAAGGAACCATTCAATGTATTTAGAGGTCGGATTTATGACCCTATTCATGGATTTGCCTAAACCCTCGAACTTCCAGTTGAGGAAAACAACATTCGGGAAGACTTCCATATCGAAAAATATTACTTGTTTCTCTTCATTGCTCATCGGGTCTGATGGCTCGTCCGATTTAAAATGCATTTTCGGAATAAGTCTTAAACAGTAGTCCGACTGATTTGTGCTGGCGGCAGCAAATGACAGAACAGAATTGAACATGTCACTAACATCGTACTTTATTCCAGCATTATAGGCATCTTCTAGAATCTTAAATATAAAGTCTACCGAAGGCCTTGTTGCACCATGGTACTCTTTATTAAGATTCTTTCTGATCATTGTCCTTATGGCCTTTTCATTCTTTACACTATCAAAGTTTACCACTTTTGCCTCCCTCATTGGCAACCCAGAGCTTATTTTTGCTATAGACTCGCTGTTGCAGAGAGATAACCTACGCCTGAGTGCGCTGTTACCTGTAAATATCTTTATCTCAATAGAGTCAGCATACATCCTACTCAACGTTGACGTATCCCCGTCAAATATATAATGAAGGTGAATCCCAGACCCACCTTTACTAACTTCCGTGTAGGTCTTTGGCCATTTACTAGCCTCCTCGAGATTTCTATCGAGCGATTTCTCGCCACTTTCATCAGTCATATCAAAATCAACGACTATAAGATTTTCTGGGACCTTAAGATAGTGAACTTTAGTGGTGTCTAGGTCTTTCAACTTCGTATTTACATCGATCCACTTTATCATTGGCGTCCCATGCTCATTTGCGTATTGGGCCGGACATTCTGCACAAATATCATCAAGTACAGAATGCTGTTCAGACAGATTTAGGAAACTCTCTCTTTCTTTGAGTCTTTCCTTAGCTCTCGCTTGTTTGTCCTTCTTGGTCGGTTCGAACGCTTCGATCCTAAATCCTGAGAAATATGATCTTACCCAGTCATCGCCGACTCTGACCCTATCTTCGTATTCTTTGAAATAGTTTGTAAGCTCAGATTTGAATATCCTTTTCGAAAATGGGTATGGGACTTTTGCATCCTCACAATACTCTTTATACATCTCCCATGCAGCTTTCAATGTAACGCCGTCGTCTTTTCGAAAGACAGAGTAACTATCAAGCATGAAATTATAAAAGTCGTTGGACTCACCCATCATCAGAGTAGGTTTGTAGTCGTCATAAGCCTCGATATCTTCCAAGAATATACCCTTACACTTCTCCGCAATGGCTCCGAGCTCAAATGGGATCTGCTTCACAAGTCTATTGTATCTAGCAAAGGGTAGCTTGTTTCCCGAAGGATGGACATCGATCAATCTTCGTATCAAACCGGATTTTGCATCTGTTATTTTCACTGGTTTGTTTGTACCGATGAAAAGGAAGCTATTAAATCTCATAGAGTACTGCTTTGAATATTTTTCGTTCACTAACAGTCTCTCGTGAGACGTTAAACTGTTGAGTGTTGTATTTTTTTCGATCTTTGAGAGATCTGCGTCATGACACACAGCCACCAATGGATTTGATTTGAATTGTTCAAGGGCGAATGCATTAGTAGCGGAACCGAGAGCCTCGGCGTCAAAAGTAGCAGAATATCCATTGAATAGTGCCTCGATTATGTTGAGAACGGTCGATTTACCACTACCAGGGGGACCATAGAAAGCCAAAAACTTTTGTATGGTTTTGGATTGACCAGTAACGACAGCACCGATAGCCCATTGAATTTTATGTCGTTCTTCCTCGGAATATAAAGTCGATAGGAGTTCATCGAAAGCCTCAGTTGAACCCTTTTCCAGTGGGTAATTCAATTTTTTACTTGCGTAGTCTTCCTTTTTTGTTTCCTGGTTTGAAAATATGAGCTTTTCGTCGAGCGGGACGTAATTATCGCGAAGTTGCTTCTGACAGTATTTATGCCATAAATCGATCACCCCAGATTCTGCGTCCCACATATATAAAACTTTCACATGGTCTTCAAATTTGGCCTTCATGGACTTCGCATAACCGTCAAGTTCTGCGTCGATTAATTGAATAACGTCACCCTCATTCGTCGACCATAGACCAAGACTCTCGATCCAGATGGCATAGAAATCGCCACCCCTAATCATCAAATCCTGGCTATTATTCATCACTATGAACTTCGGATAGATCTCGACGACACCGTGTCTAGAGCGAGTCGAAATCATCATGAAGTCAAACATAATAGTTTAACTCCCTGACGTTTCTTTTTCGGGTTTCTCTTCTTTCTTGCCACCGTCAAAGCGCGATTTCATAGTCTGTATTCCCCTCTCAATTTGACAAACGCGTCTTTTGTAACAACTACGTCTTTTCCCTCTTCGCTTCCCTTTGTTATCTCAACAAGACTGTAGCCATAAAGATTAAGAACACCATGCTTAACCATAAGTTTTGCCAGAATATCTTGCGGAGTTTGGCTCTTTTTCAATAGATCCCAAAGCGGAAGTCCTTCTTCACTCTGGATTATTGCTATGATTACCATCGGGTCTCCACTTACAGTCTTGCCAATCATCGATGAAATATAGTTGTTTTTGCATATGTATGTAGGATTCAACGTCTTTCTCCCTTCATTATAGAGTCTAGATACCAAACCATTTGATACCAGATCTCTACTGATCTTAAATCTTGTCTGGGTTTATCAACTCTGAAAAGTCCCCCATCACCATTAGACTCGTATTTATGATTCAATAGGGAGTCTATCCTATATTTTACCCAGCCAGGATCAAAATTGTCATCGGTCATATGATATAACCGCAACGTCTTTATCATTTCGAAGAACCAGGTACTTATTCTGTTTCCCATATCCGCGTCTTCCATTATTTGTTCTTCGATTCGTAACGAAAGAGCGACAAGCATCTCAAGCATGGAACATTTTTTGTTATCAAACTCTTGTAAAGCATATGACTCGTTTATGCCGTTTTCATAGGCAAATCGATTCCTTAGAGCCATTCCGTCTATATATCTGTTTTCATCCAACGGGATTGTAAAATAGAAAACATTGTCCTCGAGAGAAGCAAGTAAATTTGAATACCTGCCTCTCTCGCTGACATTGGGGATGACCAAAGAGGTCATCCAGTCAAAATATGTATCCTTCAATTCCGGTCTTCGGCGCATCAGTCGGTTTCGTCATCATCGCTGTCTTCTACGGGGCGTTGTCTATGTGAAGCGTCGTAATAGGATCTTTCATCGATCACAATTTCGTAATCCTTCCCATATTCAAAATTTCTTACGTAAACAATGGCCTCGTCCGTGAGGTTTATCAGAGCATCACCGACTATCCTTGGGACGTCTTGAATGATGTTGTAGTCAGAGTCAGTTAGAACTCTATCGTGGAAATAATAGAGTGTCTCCGACTCGATCTCGCTTTCTGCGAATTCTTCGTCTGTCAACCTACACGGAACTTCAATTTTGACTCTGACCCCCTCTCCGTCGACGCTATCCGGCGCGACATATTTTTTTGGTTTGTCATCGGGACTGCGATATTCTCCCGAATAGTTTATGTATTTTTCTTTTTCTCCAGACGGTTGTCTCGAATATCCTTTGACGCCGCCTCTTGATTGATTCGAGGATCTGTCGGCGGGAAGAGGTTCAGAAGATTCTTTCAAGACTCTATTTTCGAACCTTGCCTTTACAGAAGCAACCTCTTCATCCGCCAAATTCTCGTATTTCTTCTTCGCCATTTTCCATCCGAGAAAAAACCCCCCGACAGAAGAAAAGATCAGAAGAAGTACATTGTATATATTTTTCTTCATAGACTTTTCCTAGAACGCTCTTGCGTATTTTTGGAAGTTTTTCAACGGGTCATCGTTGTTCAAGATATCTCCATCGCAATTGAACTCAATGAAAATATCCCTTTCGCCGCGACGAAGAGCATCAGCGACGTCCTGATTCAGATTCCCCATGCTGTCGGAAATCCCGAAACTGACGTAGTTGTCGATGGTCTTGATGTCCGGATTGTAGATCCACCCGAGAAATCTTGAAGCGGCGACTTTGTTTTCTCCGAGAGTGAACGGTTCGATGCCAAGACCCTCATAAACTTCATGAAGGAAAAGGTGACCTTTTGCTCTCAGACGTTGGTTGAGGTACATTTGTTTTCCGATCAGAAAATCGAGATTTTTTCTTCCGCTCGGCTCCCAGTTCGGATTCGTGGAATCAAAGACCAGGAGATACGGATCGGCGTCAATATCAACTTTCGGCGACTTGACCTTTTTCGTAACTTCCTTCTCTTTTCCATCCTTCCCGATCTCGGAGATGACAATTTCTTCATCGGTTTCTCCGCGATAGATGGCCCGTTCGGCCTTTTCGCCGATCTTCGCCCGGATACGATCACGATATCCCTTGTAGCCGTTTTCCAGAGTCGTGTACGCCGCGGCAAGAGCGAGGTTCCGACCTTTCATGATGTTGTGCGATCCGACCATCGAGGCGACAGAAAGAGAAAATGCAATTGCGCTCGGGGCGTAAAGTTTGACAAGTTCGAAACCGGTCTTCGCATAGGCGACGGTCAAGTCTTTTCTTCCGTGTGCGACGGTATATTCTCCGGAGGCGAGTTTGTTTTCGTTGTGCATGTCTTCATGAATCTTTTTGATCTTTTCATTCGCCGGCTTGAGTACTGACTCGAGTTTCGTCGTGGCTTTCACCGCTAGGATGATCGAAGCCGCCGTGGAAATGATTCCGCCGACGATCAGAAGTTCGGGACTGTGTTTTTTTGTCCAAAATTCGAGTTTCGAAATGGACAAAATTGCTGTTTCTCCAAGTTTTTTCAAAAACATGATAGTGTTCTCCTTTCAGACTAGTCTAGTGGAACGATTTTTGGGAATTTGATGGAATATCCATCGTACGATCTTACGACATCAGCTGAGTCCAAATCCACCCAACCATATTTGAAATCGGTGTGATCTGTCCGTTGATTGATTGCATCGTAGAAGTCTCCGATTGAAACGGAGCCGTATCTAGATGCCTCTTCTTTCAAACGAAGCAGAACCTCTTCGGCTTCACCACGATCCTTGAATACCACGTCATTGACGGCGTAGATGTTATTTCTCGAACTGGTTCTGGAAGGAGACGAATATCTTCGATCTCTGTCAGAATAGTCCGTGTAGGTAACACCTCTGATGCCACCGCCAGAATTTTGCCTTGGCCCTCCCTTGATTCCATAGATGAGCCAGTCAATCCCGTTTTTCACGAGATCCGAAAAAACCCGCTGAAGACCGGGCACAAATACTTCTTTGAAAAGATGTTGACGGACGGTTTTCCCGTCTTCGGCTAGAAATTGACTCTTGAATTTTTTGAGTTCGCTTTCCTTCTTCACAACGTCGTTAGAAGTAACCGCTTCGATTTTTGGTTTTTCTTCTCTGGTTTTGATTTTTCCAGCGTCGGAATTTCCTTTTAGGTTATCCATGTCTTCTCCTTTTTTAAGAATGAAAAAGGGAAGGGCCATTGTTTGACAATGAACCCTTCCTCAGTTCCAATCCTTCTACGAGCTGAGCCGCCGATCTGTCGGTCTTAGTTTGCCGGGGTTTCGGATTTCGGTTCCTTCTTGGACCGAATCTTCGCGACCAGCTTCTTGATTCCCTTGATCGCCCGCGGAACCACGAATGTGATCGTGATCCCGATGACGAAACCGGTCGCCAAGGCTGCCGGGCCGCTGAGATTCAGGTTTTGAGT
>Ga0116204_1000128_pt1 | contig 37002 bp, 48 predicted proteins | sample LakKivwa52mmetaG_FD_94481 | JGI IMG/M metagenome (GOLD analysis project Ga0116204, IMG submission 94481) | Anoxic lake water microbial communities from Lake Kivu, Rwanda to study Microbial Dark Matter (Phase II) - Lake Kivu water 52m metaG | ecosystem: Environmental > Aquatic > Freshwater > Lake... | reverse complement strand
TTGTAATATGGATTCATCAAAGAGTATACACGTCTATTTTATCTCTCTTTATACACGTTCTTTATTCTATTGCAAAAAATGAAAAAACTTCTTGACAAAAAATGGGCAAAAATTATTTTTGGATTATTTAGTACATGGAGGTATTAAATATGCCAAAGAAAGGAATGCCATATAGATACAGCTATACCAGTATTGCAGAAAGAGTAATAGGTACAATTCCGAACTATATTTCGGTATTTATACCTAATCCATTTGACAGTACAGTGATGAATAAGTATTTTTTGTTAATGTGCAAAAACCTGCACCCTAAAACAAATATGGTTTGTGTAAAGAATGGATCAAATCTTGTTCCAATATCATCAAAAGAATCATTGAGAATGTATTTGAATGACATATCATACCCTACATATAGAAAGTTTACAATAGATGCTATGAGTATGAATATACTAATGATAATAACAGGATCAAATGATAAAAGTTATTTTGTAATAAACCCATGTTATGCATCTCATAACTCTGTAAATGTTAATGAAGTATCAAAGTTTTTCTCTATACTGTCTCAATTTGGAGGCGATTTGGTGATAAGCGATGAGTTCATATTTGATCATGTAAAGAAGAAAAGTGATGAAAGGATGGATGGATTAAGATGAATGATAAAAGAGTAAAATATGTATTGTCTGCAGTTTGCCCATATTGCAATAACACTATAAAGATTCAAAGAATAGTAGCATATAAATGTCACAATGAAAAAGAACCAACTGAGGCACTATGGAAAGCACTTGGTTATCACATACTAAACAATCATCAAGAAATAAAGAAAGAGTATATTAGTTTTACTTCGGTATCTTCAAATGACAACATAAGGGGCTTAACATGAGTGATGTAATTGAAATAAACAATATAGATGTATACACTATATCTGAAGCAAGAGTGTCATTTATTACTGCAAGGATAGAGCCATCTGTAAGAGATCTTGAGAATACATATGGAATACCAAAATCTACAATTCATGATATTATGATTCGTGAAAATTGGCATGCAAAAAGATCAGACTATTGGTCAAAAGAAATTGACAAAACAGAAAGATCTGCTATTGCAAAAATACGTAGAGAAAGAAATAAAAAGCTTGAAAAGATAAATAGTCTTTTTGAAAAGGGATCTGAAAGACTATTAAAGAAGTTTGAAGATGATACATTTTACATATCCGTAAGAGACCTTAATCTTTTGTGTAGATTAGGTGAGTTCTTGTCTGGAGAAGCTGATTCAAGACATGAACATAAGGTGAAACTTGATAAGCCATTGTCTGAATACTCAACAGCAGAACTTATTGCAATGAGAAACAGAATAATTGAAGGTGATTATGAGATAATAGACGGTAAAGACGATATGTTAATTGAAGATAAATCATTTACTGAAATAAGCGATGATGTTGTCAATAAAGACATTAATTATGGAGATATAGATGAATAGCTCTGCTACACTTGAAGATATAAATAAAGCTATACTGGATAGGGAAATAAAAGAAAGAGAAGACCTATCGTCGCTACAATCAAATGCATGGGAATACTGTAAAAAACACGATAGAGAATTCTTTATTGAGGATAAGTTTATATTAAAACAGATAGCTAATCTTGGTCAACTTGCATTTGAAAAGAAGATTAAGAAACTTGCTATATCGGTACCTCCAAGATTTGGTAAAAGCTATACAATATCTGCATTGTGTGCATGGGGACTTGGTAAATATAGTAATGAATGTATAATGAGAAATGCATACGGAGAGACTCTTGCAAATAAGTTTTCATACGATGTAAGATCAATGATCAATACAGATTTGTTTAGACGGGTTTTTAATGGAGTTAGGCTATCTAAATCAAAGAAATCGTTAGATGTATGGGCATTAAATACAAGTAAACAGTTTGCATATTTTGGATTTGGAACTGGTGGAACTGCAACTGGATATGGTGCAAGTTTAGCTGCCATAGTTGATGATCCAATAAAGAATATAGAAGAGGCGTTATCTCCATTAGCTACAGAAAAGATATGGGATTGGTATGGATCTACACACAAAACAAGAAAGGAAACTAATCCAATAACAAAGGAAACATGTCCAGATATAATAATATCTACTATGTGGAGTGGATCTGATTTAATCAATAGGGTTATTGATTCTGAAGGTACCGTTGATGAAGGTGGTAGTTGGCATTTCATATCATTCCCAGCATTAGATGAAAACGATGTTAGTATATGTGAAGCAATAGCACCAACAGAAAGATTATTGGAAATAAGAGATGAGTTTGCAAGAAATAATCAAACATTTATATGGGAAACAATGTATCAATGTAATGTAATAGAGAAGTTTGGACAGTTATTTCCTAAAGAAGATTTGATGTTTATGGATAGGGAGATGTTTCCAAAACATTATGATTACATTATTGGTTATCTTGATCCTGCAGATGAAGGAAGCAACTATACTTGTTCTGTAATTTGTGGATTCAAAGATGGTTTTGGATACATTATTGATGTTGTTTTTACACAAGATTCGTATGAAAAGTATAAGCCATTGCTTGAAAATCAGATACTAATGTATCTCCCAGATACATATATTTGTGAATCAAATAAGGATGGAAGGATAATAGCAGTAGAGTTAAGGAAAAGTATTCAACCAAAAATAGATGTGATAAATAGTCTTTCATGTGAAATCAAAAGAGTTGTACAAATAGTGACAAAAAAACAAACAAAGAACAAGGAAATGAGGATAAAGTATAACTCTGGAACAATCAAAGCATCTATGATCTTTTTGTCGAAAAAATTCCACAACTTTTACTATGCACTCTTCATAAAGTTCTTGACAAAATACCTGTCAAATGGTAAAAATGCGTCAGATGATGCTCCAGATGTACTAGCTGGTATAGCTTCTACGTTTAAAGGAAATGGAATAGTTGAATGTGAGGTAATATAATGGGAACTAAGAGAAAGGATAATGACGCTATTGTGTCTGTCGATTCTAGTGTTGTTATCAAAAATCAATCAAGCGATTTTGGTTTTGCCATTTTTGATATAGAGAAAAGATCTATATCAAGTGTTAGTGGTTTTATGCCTCCAGAAGCAATAAATAGTATCAAAAACTATGGGTGTTTAGTTCCTCCAATAAAGAAGATGTTTCATGAAGTTGTTGAAAGATCAAACTCTACTCATAAAGCTTGTCTTGACATTAAATCAATAGCTACATCTCAAAAGGGAATACAAAGTGTTTTTGGTAATAAAAGGGTAAAGGCGTTAATAGATAGACCAAACTATAACGCATTTAATAGCTTTCAAGAGATAGTTGATGCGTTTGTGTATGACTACTATGTTTTTGATGAGGCATATGTTGAGATAGTCAGCATAGCTGGTTCTGTAAGCATCTTCCATATACCATCAAAGAATGTTTATGTTAAGATAGATAAAAATGGAAGAGTAATAAAGTACTGTTGTCTTTATCAAGATGGATCTGTCATAGAGTATGAACCATATTTTGGAGGTAGTCTTGAAAATGGTGTTAGATACATTGCTGGATTCAAAAACTATAACATAAAATCATACTATTATGGTTATCCGTCATACTTTTCTGCATTAGAACATATGATGGAAAACTCATATATTAAGCAATTTGGAATATCGTTCTTTTCTAATAATGCAACTCCAAACAAATACCTTGCAATTACTGGAGGTAGTATTACTGATGAAACAAGAAAACAACTACAAAAACACATGAGAGATAATCATAAAGGTGTTGAAAATGCAAATAAACTGTTGATAATAACAGTAAATGATTCAGATTCTAAGATAGATTTTGGCGATGTTTCATCTAGAATTGATGTTAGTTTCCTTGAACACTATAAGAATAACAGAGATGAGATAGCAACTGTTCATCAGATACCGCCAAAACTTCTTGGAATAACTGCAGGATCAGGTCTATCTAGTGGAAGTGAAACAATAGGAAGTTTAAGAGATTTTATAGAAAGATCTATAGCTCCTAAACAGAATAAGATAGAGATGTTCTTGTCTATATTATTGTCTGAAGTGTTTAACACTAGTGCAAAGATTAAATTAAATGTTGTCGATACAACTAACAAGAAAGATGAAGCAGTTGTGAATAAGATTCTCTCAACTATAGTCGATGCAGATGGAAAACCAGTAAAAACTGCAACTGAGTTAAGAGAAGAATATGGAATGCCAGAAAATCCAAAAGGATCGCTACATAATGGTGGCAAACAGGATTCCAAATCTGAGGGTAGAGTAGATGGTGTTAATTTACATCAAGATCCAGATTCAATTGATGGAGATAGGAGAGTTTAACAATGGCAAGAAAAAAAAGAAGATTGAGAGATCTCCAAGTAACTAAAGTTTCATATGTTGATTCAGCTGCTAACATGAGAACATTTTATCTTATGAAGCAAGAAGATGTTGGAGAACCAGACTTTTCAATAGACGTTAGATTGCTCTGTTCAAAAGATGGAGACAAGAAAAAGGTTTATGGAATAGTATATGCTCCTGACATTGTAGATGCACATGGAGATTGGGCTGATGCAGAAACAATCGAAAAGGCAGCTGATGATTTTATGATTAAATACAGGAATATGGATGTTAATCATAATATGAAAGATGGTGCTGGTGAGATAGCAGAAAGTTATGTGGCACCTGTTGACTTTGAGATAAATGGAGAAAAGATCAAGAAGGGAACATGGATTATTGCAAGTATTCCATCAGATGATGTATGGGAAAACATAAAGAAAGGAAAAATTACTGGATATTCTTTGTATGGAACTGCAAAAGTCGAAAGAGAAAAGTCATTTAATGACGCAATAGAAACAATATACAATACAATAAAAACATTACTAAATCCAGTGGAGGAAAACATGGATGAACTCGTAAAAGCCTTGAATGGTGAGATTGCGGTAATCAAAGAAAAGATTGAATTGATTGCAAAGTCTGTAAACGAAAATGCAGACATTGTATTGATTAAAAATCTTGTTGATGGTATTAAGAAATCAGCTGATTTGGTCACTCTTGAATCAATTGAAAGCATGATTGAAAAACATGTATCAAAGTCTATGGGAAAGATCGACGAAACAATCTCAAAGAAACTTCAAGAAGTTGTTGATGCTGTTGTTAAAGCTCATGGTGAGAGAAACAATGGATCAGAAGATGAAAAAACAGACAACGTAACTAAAAAATCAAGAATGGTATAGTAGGAGGAATAATGACTATTGCCGAAATTATCAAAGCTCTTAATGATGCTCTTCCAAAAAGCACAGAACCTGTCTCGAAAAGCTATGTAAATCCATTAGCTGCAGCTATGCTTCATAATGCTGGTTATGATGTAGCATCTATGGATGGAACTGTTTTCAAAGCTGAAACCGATACCAATTATGGTTTTGCAGATTTTACAAGAGCCAGACATTTTCAAGGATTGCCAGCTAGAGAGCAGGTATATCTAATTAACGATACATCATGGTTCTTGGAAAGAATACCAAAGATTTCTCATAACACAAATATCGTTCCAATTGACATGTGGACAGGTATTCCAGAACAACTTGTCGATACTCAACGTATTGCAAGTGATCCACAAGCAAATGATATTGTAAAAGCAAAGAGAGCTAATCATGCCGTTATCTTTGGTAATGAGATCTATGTTCCACATGTTGAAAGACAGATCGATCTTCCAATTGAAGTTATTAGACAGTATCTTTATGATCCAGATTTTGAACAACGTCTTGAAATGTTCTTTAGCAGGGAGATCTCAAACGATTTGACAAGACTTGCCGTAAACGGAACTAACAATGACTTCTCTGGTGGTGATTTCTATCGTCTTGCAAAATCCTTTTCTTTGCAAATTGCAGAATCAAAAGGTATCAAAACATTGCCATCTGGAATAAGTCGTTTTGTTGGTAAATACGGAAAACTCGTAACTCCAGTTAAAGTAAATGCCCCATTGATTCGTTTCATTACTCCGTTTAGTGATATTTTTGGATCTGATACAGCTGCGTTGTACACTGCATCTGCAGGATCATTAGCTGTGTCAGGTGGTGTTTTGAACTGGACTGGAACTTCATGGACAGGTGGAAATTGCACATACAATAACGTTATTGAGTTAATTGAGAACGTTAAATATGTTCTTTCTGCAGATTTGAAAATGACAGGTGGAACTGGAACTGGAACTGTTATTGTTCTTGATTTAGCTGGGAACGTAGTCGCATCTTCAAATGCATTAGCTCTTACCACAAATGCAAAAAAGGTATCTGTTTCATTCAATTCTATGAGTATGAAGGGTGTAAGAGTTCGTATCACATGTGCACAAGTATCTGCAAACAATGGATTTATAGTTGACAACATTCTTCTTGACAGAGCCATAAACAAGTTTGAATACTTCGATATGCAAAACATTATGGATATTCTTATTGACAAGTCAAATGAAGATTATTCTGTCGATGATGGAATGTACGAATTTCAAATGAGCAGAACAGATGCATCGCTTTATGCACAAGCATTAAGAACTCCAATTCATATTACCGTAGATGGAAAGATCATCCCTATGGCAACTGAAACAAGAGAGAACAGAATCGTTGGTGGAGTTACCAATCTTGAATATCGTGGATTCCCAATAGTTATAGTACCGTTTGCAAAATCAATGAACAATGGTGGTGTTATAGTTTTTGGACCTGCAACTCAAGAGTTTCGTATTGCAACTCAAGACATCTTCTCTTTTGTACGAAAGTATGAAGAAAGATTGGAAACAGGTGGTGAGGGATACAAATATACATACCACATGTACCAAAACTTTGGAATCAGAAATCCAGGTAAGTTTGCAATTGCTCAGGGCACTGGATGCACATTCCAATGTGAAGATCTGATCATATCCACAAGCAAAGAAATTATTGGAACTCGTATTGGATCAAGTGCAAGTGCAGTTGCGATCAGCAAGGCAGCTAATCCAAGTTCATATATCTTCTGTGATACTCCTGGTTCAGAGATATATTATTCTACTACATCAGCAAACCTTGATTCCTATGGACTTGCAGTGCTTGAAACAAGAGCAGAGAACGTTAATCTTTCTAGTTTGGCAAACGGAACATACTATGTAGTAGCATTCTTCAATGGCGTATGCTCTCCGTCAACTAAAATGACATTAACCGTTGGGGCATAAGAAATAACATGATTGAAAACGTAGTAGATCAAGAAATTCAAAACGATGAAAATGATCTTGTTGATGAAGGTGTTTCCGCACCTTCATCAACGAATCAAGAAGATGAAAACTCAGAAAATCCTGTTATTACAGATTTGTCTGAAGTTGTTTTTATGAAATGCGTCAAAAGATGGTTAAGACCAAACAACTTTATTGTTGAGATTGGAGATATTGTCGAAGTTGACGAAAGTTTAGCATTAACACTTGAAAAACATAATATAGCAAAAAGGATGGTCTAAAATGGCATTTACAGCTACTACCGTATTATCAAAAAAATTCTGGGATGTGTATCTTTATTGTGCAACTGGAGCGTTTGCAGGTCCCTGGGGAGTTAAGCTTGGTCAGCTAGATGCAGATGCAAGCATGAAAACATCTCCAGGCGATTCTCAAAAACTTGCAACTGGTATTGAGGCACAAATATCAGAAAACGGAGAAGTTGCGATATCTATTATCGGTAATCCATCAACTCCTGCACAGTTTGCAACAAACTACAATGATCTAAAAGCGATTATCAATTTGCCATGCAATTTGATGTTTCTTCCAGCTGGTTCAACTCCAGCAGCTACAGAGAACGTAAAGATGTCTGGTGTTTATATTTTCCCATCTCTTGAAATTCAAGCAAACCAAATGAATAAGGTCAACATTACTGCAAAGATTGAGTCTGCTCCTGGTGCAGCTATCACATTCAATCAGGCAAATAATAACTAATTTAATGGGAGGTTAAACCCTCCCTTCTATTTTTTTATTTTTTACAATAAACATAAAGGAGAATGATAATATGTTTAATGCAACTACTAAATTATACAAAGCAAGACATATGGCATATGCAAGTGGTAGTTTAACAGAATTGACAGAAAGCGAAAAAGAGTTATTGTGTTTGTCGTCTTTTTTGTTATCGCAAAAGAGTCCAGAGGATATTCTAAATATCGTTACTAGTGGTACATATACACTAACTAATAACACTATTACTCCATACGTATATTGGATAAAAGGTGCATCAACAGGAGTGAACATAGATGTAACTACATGTATAAATAGAGCTTTTTATGTTTTTAATGAATCGTTTGGAGCTGTCATGGTTAAAAAGAATGGTGTTAATGTTGTATCTATTGACACGATGATTCCATATCTTATATGTATTGATAACAGTGGAAATGTAATATACAAAGATAATATAAACTCTTTTGGATATGTTGGTGAACTATCTATAAAAGAATCTTTTGGAGACGAGATAACAACATCAATGTTGAAAAAAGTTGTTAGAGAGAAAGTTGTTGAAGTAAGTTTTGATTTATATGGACTTCATGAGGCTGCTGAATGTCAAGATATAATGATTTTAATGGGAATATTTCCATCGCATAATCTTTACATTGTTGAGATACCAGAATCATTGGAACGCATGTCGTCAATATATCGGATATTAGACTTGAATAATGTAAAAAAATCAAAAGAAGTTGTTGCAAATAATCAGTCTATGACAAGATATGTTATATCTAAAAATTGTGAATTAACGGAAGATTTCCTACAAATTCTTTAAGCAATGGAGGCTTAAATGTTTACTCAAACTAGTGTTTTAGCAAAAAATAAAATAATGGCATTCTTTTCATCTGAAGTATTTGAATCATATAGCAATATTAATTTATATGAAGTAATGAAAAATATCGCAAAAAACATACATGAACAAACACTTCTTATTGAAACAGATGGAAATACGCTTATGTATAGAAATGATGTTGGTTTGTATGTTATTAAACTAACAAATCCAGCAAATATTGATATAGAAGATTTTGATGGTTCGGCATATGATGGATGTATTTCTATTTTTAATAGTGGCACAGGTTCAATAAACATTCAAAACGATATGATATCTGAGACACTACAACCTGGTGAAATACTAATAACAGATGGAGATCACTATCTTAAAAACATATTTCCAGTAATATATTCTTACGATGATTTATTCATTAAAGAATCACCTGGCGAAGATATAAAATTGATATATTCATCAAATCATATAGCATCAAAAACATTAGAAATTAATGTTCCATCGTTTGAGATTATTAATGGATACAAACTGTTTGAGTATAACGGAAAATCATTTAATCTTGATGGAGTGAAACAAATACTTGTCACATCATTCAATGATGATCCATCATTAAATATAGTATATGTTGTAAAAGTTGATAATAACGTAAAGGTATCAAAAGAGATACAATCAAATAACTCTAACAAGAATACATTTACAATATCTAGGGAGTTTCCAGTTAATGAAGATTCTATGACTATTGTTTGTAGTGGTGCATAATGACACACAGAGAAAGAGTTGTTGAAAACGTAAAAAATATCAGTAGCTTAACTGATGAAGCAATATTGAAAATAAACCCAGACGTTATGAATCTTTCAGCAAGAAAGATGATGTCAATTGTTGGCAATGTTATGTTTCATAAGTATTATCTTTTACAAAATGATCCAGTTGTGTATTCAGAGATAGAAGATGAAGATTGGAAATGGGAATCTGGATCTAATGATGAAAAAATGCTTAAAGACATGGAACTTGCAGAATCATATTGTATATTGTTCTATCTGTCTATTGCTCTTAAAAAAGTAGATGTTGATACATTTATGACACAAGCAGAGCAATGGGGAGAAGGATCAATAAAGCCAATTGACATTAAAAAAATATCTGAATACTCAGAAGTGTATCTAAATGAAGCTATCAGACTTGCAAGCATTTATACTGATGGAGATTCGTCTGGAGATATAACATCTGTAGGAACAATTGGATTTGCTACGGTATAACAAATGACTATTATAGATAAACAGTTGTACGTTATTGATTGCGTTGAATCATTAGGATATACAAACGTTAGATCGAATATGACAGAACCAATATATCAATCTGATATATTTCCATTTATTGTTGTTGATATAGTTCAGTCAAATATATTAGATTTGTCTAATGCGTCTTTCAATATACAATCTCATATACTTTCATTGTCTGTATTTGACAGATTGTTAGATTTGCCTAAATTAACTGAAACAAGAATGTCTACAGTTGATACGTTAAATAACATTGTATCGTTACTACGCCTTAATGTTGTAGACGATAAAGTACAGTATGTTGAAACAATACTTAATGGAATAAAGGTATGTGGATCTGGATGTTTGATAGAGGTTCAAAATGATTAACATAATCAATTTGCAAACAAGCATAGCAGATAAAGCAATAAGTGCAGGATATGCTATACGATATTCAATGCTTGATAACATATCAGAATCAGATACGTTTCCATTAGTTATTGTTGACATTGATTCATCAGTATTAAAAAAACTTGCAGATGGATCTAGTTATTGTGATTCAGAAATTATTGCAATAACTGCAATAACGTCAATAAAGTCAATCGGAATAAACAGGGCAAGAGATATATCTGCACGTGCAATTCATACAATACTTAGAATCATTGGATTAACAGTTGTTGAGAATAAAATTATGTATTCGGATACAATATTTGGATCAGTTAAGGCATCAACTGCCACTGTTCTAGTTAACGCATAAAATAATCAAGGAAAACGCTATCCTTGATTTAATATAACAAAAAAAGGGAGTAAAAATGAAAGTCACACTTTACAAAGTATTAGCAATTAAGAAAGCCATCAAAACATTTGACATGCTATCAATTCCAGATATTGATGAAACAGATTATGATTCAATAGCATCCGTTTTCATAGTTGGATTATCTGAAGATCCATCTGCGTTTAACGAACTTATATCTACATTAGCTGATGAAGGAAAAGACTGGTCTGAAAACTTGAGAGAGGCGGTAGACATATTGAAAGATTTTTTTATCGAGTCTCCAAATGTAATAAAGATTTTAATTCATCAATTGAAGATCGTGAACGAAACGCTAAAAGATGCGGTTTTACAGATGATGCAACAGGGAATGGAAGATCAAGAACAGATTGCGGAAGTCCAAGAAAAAGAACAGATGAAGATTTAGTAAGAGAAACAATAGTACTTTTATCAAAAAACGGAATTGATATAAGTAAAACAGACTATGGTGATGCACTTATTATGTCTGAAGATATAATATGTTCCGATTTAAGATCTTCGATATACAAGAATGCAAGTTTCGTCAAAGATAAGGAAAAAAGAGAAATCTATTGTGCATTAGCTACAAATATAGATAGATCTACAGTATTGAATGAACTTTTAATAGAGGTGTCAGATGTCATTGAGAATGAGCATAATAAGGAAAGCGACAAAACTAGTTAGCAATGAAATTGGCAATAAAACTAGGTTTGTAACTAGTAGAATAGGCAAACAGACTCTGTATAATCTATTAAATCAAATTGATGATTTGGATAAGTCAGGACAAGAACTTCAGAGATATAGTACTGATGGATTTGACTGGCTTAATCCATCTCATTATCATGATGCATTTAGGAGTAAAAACTTTCCAGGTGATAGCTCTTCCGAAACAGATTTAATAATCAGGGGAGCATTGTATAATGCAATGGATGTTTTTAGTGCACTCAAATATGCTCAAACAAAAGTTAGAAAAGACAGTAGGGTAAATACACTTCTTAAAAGAATTTTTGCTCCTCAAATAGTAAATGCAATTGCATATAGTGTTGAAAGAGAATACTATGTCTACAGGTATGTAGTCAGGAGAAACTCTGCTGCTCTCGCTAAAATAGCAACTGATGTTTACAAAGAAAGAGAAAAATATATTACTGGTAAGACAATTGAAAGATTACGTATATCAATGATACATATAAGAAAACGTTATCCAGTAACTATGTTTTTTAGTATGAGATCTCCATATAGTTCTGTTAGGGAAGCTGGATACTATAACAGAGCTATGGATTATGGTGTTCATGTTGGAGAAAAAGCAGAAAGCAGGGGAATAAATGTTAAATCTGACTTGCCAACTCTTGGATCTATTTATGGATGGTTAAAAAGAAGAGATGAAGTTGGATTGTATAGACCATTAGTGGCTGTTGGATGGAAAAACAGAAACTCAAGAACAGGAAGTCTTGTTAATAAGCCTGAAAAAGATGTGTTGATGAAACCATTTCAAGCTGCATTTTTGATTTATATTAGAATGTTGAGAAGATTTAAAAAAAACGGTAGACTGCAACCATTTGGTAGTTTTGCCAAATACAGTAAAAGAAATACAATATACAAAACAACTATATTTACTGAGATATTTAATAGACATGTTTTTGCAGTAATTAGAACAGCTAATATGCAAGCTAAAGATGCACAAACATGGATGAAGGGAGAAATTGAACATAGAATATCGAATATTTTATATGCATATAAACATAAACATGTGAACCTTGAAGGTTTTGTCAACTCATTAAATAATCTTGTTAAAAGATATGATTTAAGAGTTCTTGACAGTGTCCAAATAAGCGGAAACTATAGTTCTGATAAAATTAAGGATATAGTATCTCTTGCTAAAAAACTAAAACTAAAAATAGAAAAATAGGAGCACTAATGGCTGAAAATAAATTAAAGATTGTCTGGGAAACTCAAGGATCTGGAGAACTTGCAAGATCTATTAAGGGAGTTGCATCAGCTATATCATCTCTTGATTTTAATAAATTATCAGAAATTGCTGGCGTATCAACTATATTGAGCAATCTAAAGAATAATAAAGTTGTATTTGACGTAAGCACTGGATCTGGAATACAAAAATCAATAGAATATATCAGAAATCTTCTTTTTGAAATGAATAAATATGAAGAACTTAGAAAAGCAATGTCAAAAAACAGTTCTCCATATGATTACTTTAACACTGTAAGTCAGACATCTATTAGTATTCCAAAAACAATGACAGACAAAAATCTCAAGAAAATGCAAGGAATCGCATATAGAGAGATGAAAAATACTGATGATGTTATTATTGAGAGTGAAGTAAGAGACATTTATCTCACAATCAAAAGAGCAAGAGAGCATATTCGTAAACTTAGATCTGAGGGAAATATCAAAGGACTTCATATAGATGAATTGACAAGAGAATATGTTGAAGTATTCAGTTCATTTAATGATAGAATGAGATCTGCATTAAGTAGAAACATAAAAAACTTTCAAGGAATGTCTGGTAGAGTTGGTGATGCGATAGGAACTGTTTTTAAAACTATGTCTCCACAAGTAAGAGACAAAGTGATAATGACATATAAAGATGAAGAGATAAAGATTGGTAAAAGAATACATGAACTATTAGAAAAAATTAAGGTATTGGAAAAGGTAGCTACTGGAGCTAGTGGTTCTGAAAGGTCAAAAACAGAGTTAAATAAAAATGAACAAGAATTGGCATTTTTGATTACAGAGAGAGACAGTATAAAGAAAACACTTACTCAGATGAGAGAAGCAAAAGCATTACTTGCAAAAGAGGATCGTGATAACAGGGCAGCTCAGGGAGCAATGAAAAATGTTCAATCTGCAAGAGTAAGAGCAGATGTGTTAGCTGATTCAGACGATCTTGCAAAAGTGTTCAAGGATATACTGTTTATTAACAATAAAGCATCAGCTAAACAAGTTGCAGATGTTTTGAAAGAGAGAGAAAAAGACCTTATTGATTTCTATACGAGAAATAAACCGTACAAAATGAATCAAGAAGAGTTAATAAACTTTACTACTGAAGGCGTAGCAAAACAACAAGACATATTAAGATATAGAGAACTGTTGAACAGAAAGTACAATATAGTTTCAGAAAGTGAGTTTAATGCAATGCGGGAAGGAAAAAAGATTTATGATGTTCCTGCAAACTTTAATGATCAAACTATAGATAAGTACATTAGAAAATTAGAAGGTTTTACATTTCAAACAAACGAAACAGATGCTATTATCAATACACTTGAAAACCTGAGAAAAATATCGAAAAAGTTCTCATCGAGAGAAAAGATATTTTTAACAGATGCAGAAATGGAAGAAATGGGAAAAGCAATGCTTGAATTTGCAGAAATTCCAAAGAAAATAACATCTGCACAAAGGAGAGCAAAAAACAGGGCATTACATTCTGCAAAAAGTGCAACTAGTAGTATATCAATGGAAGATGTCGCATCAACGTACTCTGGGAAAAGTGATGAACTTATATCTATTATGTTAAAACAATATCAAGAGAAAATAAAAAAATTAAAAGCAGACAGATCTCTTGATGTTAAACAAGTAAGCGGAATAGATAAAGATGATGCTCATCATTTAGAAAGAATTAAAGCAATGTCCCAAGAGATTGCAGATCTAGAAAAAATTATTGCATTGACAAAAGAGTATAGATCTGAGATGAAGTTGCAAAACAAGGAGGCAGTTAATACAGAAAAAAAAGTATCATCAAAAGTTGTCTCAGAGGCAAAGAAAAAAGAAAAAGAATCAATATCCGAAGAGGAAAAAATAGCCCAAGCAAGACTTTCTGGCATAGAAAGAGAAGAGAAAATAAAGTTGGCTATGGCAACAATAGATCAACAAGTTCTTGTATCAGAAGGAATGAAGGTAAACCTTACTCAGATATTGATTGCAAAAAAAGAACTCATGGTAAGACAGTCAAAGATTGAAGAGGAAATTGAAGCAAATCTGTTTGCTATGGGAAAAGATAGATTGCTGTATGATCAGAAAAGAACAGCAATGAAAGAGCATGAGTATAAAATAAATCATGCAATAAACGACAAGGAAAGAGAACAGTACAGGCTTGAATATGAAGAGTATAAACTTAAACTAGACTCTCTTGATATAAGTACATTTGAACTTGAAAAAGAAAAACATATTACTCAAGAGCATATTGCAAGAGCTAATGTCTTAATTCAATCAAAACAATCACACAAAAAAGGTGTACTTGAAGTAATAAAAGAATATGTATCTCTAGAAAAGCTTGCATCCAGAATAACATTTGTTCTTACTGCAATGTTTTCGTATGGAACTGTAAATAAGATAAAATCTGAACTACAGAGTGGCTATAATGAGGCAGTAAAACTTAACAATGAACTGGCAAGATTAAAATCAATTATGAATGAGTTTGAAAAAGCATCAGTTGATAATATTAAAAATACCATTCTTAATTTATCTGCGACATACGGTCAAACACTAGATGATTTAGGTAAGGCAATGTATGCAATACAATCTGCACAAATTACTGGTAGTTCTGGTCAAAGAACATTGGAAGAATCTACAAAAATGGCAACTGCTGGTCTATCATCACAAGCAGATGCTACAGATCTCCTAATATCAGTTGTGAATGCCTATGGATTATCTGTAGATAACATATCTAGGGCATCTGATATGTTTTTCCAGTTAGTCAAATATGGGAGAACGACAATACAAGATCTTGGAAAGGGTTTTGGTAATGTTGCAAGTACAGGAGCTTTGCTTGGTGTATCTCTTGAAGATATATCTACATCTCTTGCAATAATGACAAATCAGGGAATCAAAACAGATCAAGCAATGACTGCATTGAACAGACTTATGACAAACTTTGCAAGAGGTGGAACTAAAGAAACTAGACAAATAGCAAAAGAACTTGGAATATCAATGGATTCATCAGCAATAAAAGCAGAAGGTTTGTATGGTCTATTGAAAAAACTTGAAAATGCAAATGAAAGACAGATTATGGCTATATCTGGAAACGTTAGGGCATTTAAGGCTCTTGCAACTGGTATAAACGATACATCAAAGTTTTTATCGTTTCACAATCAGATAACTAACTCATATGGATCAACACAAGAGGCACTGAACGAGATAATGGAAGGTGCAGAGTTTAAGTTAAAAAAACTTAAACAAGAACTTGTTGTAAACACATTGAAAATGTCAGAAGGATTTATACCTATCATAATAAAACTACAAGGATTACTAAACGGAATCATTACAGTGTTTAGTGGTCTTGGATCAAAAGTAATAGTTACAGCTGGAGCTATTGGTTTATTCACAATAGCATTAAATGCAATGAAAAAATCATTAAATGCTACTGCAGCTGCAGCTGCACTATTGAACATACAGATGACAGCTACAAGAAAGATAGCTGCACTTTCTTTTCCAATTGTTGGTATCGCATTGTCTCTTCTTAGTGCCGTTATTTGGGATTTTGTGGAAAAAGCAACTGCGGCAAAAAAATCTATCGAAAGCTTAGATCAAGTAATGAAAGACATAGAGATAACCACTATAAGTTATTTGGAAGAAGATAAAAAAGTCATGAAGATGTATGAAATAAGAATAAAATCTCTTATTCAAAACAAAAAAGTACTTGACGAATCAACAACATCAGAGGCAAGAAAAGTAGCGATATTAAAAGATGTGAAAAGAAATCTTGGAGAGCTACAAAAAGAGTATCCAAAATATTTCTCAGAGCTTAAAATAGAACAAATGTCTCTTGATAATATTGCAACATCTTGGGATGGAGTAAAAAATGCAATAAATAATACAACTATTGCATTAAACAATAATCTAAAGATTGCTAAAATAGTTGGAAAGATAAATGCAATGATTTCAAAATCTTCAGAAACTGAAACAGAGATATTGGAATTACGCACAAACATAACAGATGATGTAGATAAGATAAAAAAGAAGGTAGGCGATGTAATAAAAGGTAAGTTACTTTCAAGAAGTGGCTTTACAGACAATTTATCAAAAAAAGATAAAGATAATATTATTAAAGACATTAACAATGCACTTGACGATGTGATAAAAACATGGATGAGTGATGATAAAAATGAAATGTCAGTTGGTGCTGCACAAGGTAGTATAGTAGAAAAAATTAAAGAGAAATATGGTGCTATACTTGATCCCCAGGGACCTACTGTTTTTGTTCATAGTGCAGTAAAAATACCAAAAAGCGTTATCAATAACATAAAAAAAATACATGAATTAAGTAACATTATATCAGCACTAGATGAAGAAATAGATAAAGCATCTTTAGTTGTATCTAATCTTAATAAAGAAGATTTAAGCAGACGAATTGTTAACAGATCTGGTGGTGATGATGATGGTGGTGGTCAATACGAATATAAAAATCTACTTAAAGTAATTACAGATGAATATGAAAGAAGATTTGAAAGTGTAAATGTAGAAGATTTTTCAAATATTGTTAATGGCGAAAGACAAAAGGAAAAAGAGCTTTTTCAAAAAGGAATAGATGTATTAAAAAAAATTACTGATAAAGATGAAAGGGACAGAGCTGTTATCGATTTTGTTAACTGGATATACAATAACAAAAAAGAAAGATTGTCAAGAATAATGACAGTGTTGAACAAGCAAATGGAATCTGCAGAAGCATCTTATGAAGAAGATTCTATTAAAAAAGAAATGGATGTTGTTATGAATGAGATACTTCTTAACATGTCTCAATACATGGCATTCGATATAGATAAATTCAATGCTAATGAATTTAGGTGGGTAGAAAGAACAAAACTGTTTATAGATGGGAACGATATTGTTTATCAATCTGGTAGTAAAAAATATAAACTACAATCACTTGGATCTGGAAAATTTCTTGCTGATTTTGAAAGTATATTATCATCTAAAGGAAACGTAATAACAACATTAGAAAAGATGATAAAAGAACATGAAGGAAACAAAACAGGCAAGAAAAACATTGTCGAACAGTGGATTTTTGAAAATTTTATGAATTATGAAACTGGATATAGTCTTGTTTTAGGTAAAGCAAGTAGGTCTGTTATAGATAAATTCTTATTAACTCCATTTTTACCAAGTGATGCAAAATCTTTAGCTGATGATTATATCAAGAAATTTGACGAAAAAATGTCTGCAATTAAAAAAGAAAACGAAAGAAGATTGTTTGAAATGCAAGATATTCTACATAATAATGAATCATCTTATAGAGATCTTTTTAGTGGCAATGTGTCATTTAGCGGAATAGTTGATGCATTATTTATTGATATAAATAGAGAGCAGTATGAAAAAAATGTTAAGCAACAGAAACTTGATGATGCGTATGCAAACAAAGCTAACTATGGGTATATGAGTGATGAAGATTTGCATGCCAACGAACAAGAAATAATAAATCTCGAAAATGAAATCATGGAAGATAGAAAGAAAACACTAAAAACATCAATTGATGCAATGAAAGAAATGTGGACTATGTTCTATTCTTGGCAAATGGATAAGATAAAAGAGTGGTATGATAACCAAGTAAAAAGAGTTGACAATAGGGCAAAATATGAGTACAGATCATCTCTTTGGTTAGAAAAGGAAAAAGAAAAACTTGATAAAAGAAGAATTAGAAAAGAAAGAGCGTTAACTGAAGCAAAACGATCAATGTCTATTGCTGAAATTATTTTCAATACAGGTTCTGCCATTATGAGGGCAATGAAAGATTTTGGTTTTCCATTAGGTTTAATTCCAGCTGCTTTTATTGGTGGTATGGGAGCTGGTCAGATAGCTCTTGCATCTAAACAAAAGTTTGGAAAAGGTGGAAAAATATATGGTGCATCTCATCATAATAAAGGTGTAAACATAGAAGCAGAAGGTGGAGAGTTTATGTTTAGTAAAAAAGCAGTTGCTGGTAATGAAGCAATACTTTATACTGTACAAAGAATGCTTGAAACAAAACAAAGCTTTAATCCACATAATGATATTCTGCCTAAAAAACTTGACGCACTGATAAAAAAAGTTGGAGATATTGACATTCAAGCTACGTTTACTGGAGAAGTTTTGTCTGATGTAAAACTATTCAAAAAAACAGTTAGAGGTCAAAGGATGATGAGAGGTTTCTAATGAATAAAAATAGAATGATAATAACGTTTGTCAATCCAGACAATACAAGTGGATCTATCGACAGTTTGTTTGTGGCTGACGTAACTAGTTATGTAAAAAACATATCAATAGATCCATCTCAGATGATAGACAGAGATAATCTTATGATAAACGAAAGAAAGTGTTCAGTTACATTGAATCATTGTATCGGTTTATTTGATAACAATCTTGTTCAATTAAATGAGATGACAGATCTTATTGATGTAAACTCTCTTGGTCAAACAGAATATGATATGGATCATAATGGAAATCAAATAAATAGATGGATAAAATTCATAAATCCATTTGTTCAAAGAACAGTAAATACTCACAGTATGTATCATCAAGGAAAATACATATTTCCATGTAAATATAATCCAGATAATGTTGAAATGAAACACGTTTTTATTCCAGCTAGGTACTGGTATGAAGAACCTTATGTTGCAGTTGAGAATGAATATGTGATAGAACAGCCATTTCTCTATAATGCAATTGCAAACATTTACAATAACAATTTGCTTATATTTACTGGAGTTTTAGAGATATCTTCATTTTCCTTTGATGGAAAAACAAAAGACATAAGTTTATCGTTTATAGACATAACTGGAATACTTATATCATGCATGAACAAGATTGGAGATCATCAATCTTATTTTCAAGAAGTTGCCAATAGTGGTTTGATGTTGAAAGACATTTATGATATTCCACACTTACTAATAAGTAATATGTATCCACAAATATCTTCATATTTTTATATACCAATGCTTGTGTTTGAAGATGTTGATCTATCTATACAGTTAAAACATGAAAGAGGTGTTTACTATCCTCAAGGAGATCATTCTATAGAGTCACTTCCTACTGTTTATTCTGTAGTGATAAACAATGGGAATGGTTATCCAGCTATTCAGTTTATTGATGAACCAAGAGATGGTATCTACATATTCAGACCAGCTGGAAACAGCATGATACCCTACTTTGAAGATCAAAGATACTGGTATAGAAAGATTATTGGTAATAGCATAATATTAACGTTTCTTGAATTGTATTTACATTGGGATTACTATGTTATCAAAACTGAGTTTATGTTGGAGGTTGGTGGAGTTGGATTGGTATATTGGCAAACATTAAGAACAGAGTATGAAATGCCATCTAGTGAACTTAATGCATTGTTTAATTCATACGATAGTCATAATTGTATATTGTATGAAGATGAGTGGGGACACAATCTGCCGCATAATCACATATATCAAAGAACCACAACACTGTCAGCTATATTTAATTACGTTAATGGAGACACTTTGCCACAAAACATATTAAACATAGTCAACATTGCAAACATGGGATTTGTCTCAGATGTGACAACGACAGATGCAATAAAAATACTTTTATTGTCTCATGTTAGTACGATATATTCTGATGGAAGTTTACTGATATGGAGAAGATTGATAATTCAAAATGGTATTTCAAAAAGTATAAATGGAAGATATATTACGTCTATCAAAAGCACTAAAGAATATTATGAAAAACCAGACATGAAATCAATAGAGGATGTTGTTAATTGGAAACAATCTGGAATTAAAAAATCAATACTATCTATGATAGATATAGTTCCAGAAGGTATAAATAATAAATATGATATATCAATATCAAATGTATTAAATGAAAAGATATCTGTTGGTGATATAATTAGGTTTACTAACATGAACTCAATATCGTCAAATGGATATATGGAATTTCCAGATAATATTGATATTATCATAGTAAGTGTAAGCAATGAAGATTTAGAAACAGGAGTAAGCGGATATGCCATTTAAGCAACTATTTGGAAATCAAGGCAACAGTGCTATTCAAGTTGAAAGTATATCAACTGGTAATGTTGTTATGCCATTAGTTATTCATACTAATACTTGTCCAGTTATTAAAATCGTTCCAGTTGGAGAAATTTTCGACAACTGGAACAATGAATCTGTTGATACTGGTGGAGGCTTTAAGTTCAATACATCAATAGAGTTCATAAACATATTTAGCGATGATTATGTGAAATATGATAGTCTAATAAGTATGATAAACTATGTAAAACAAAACCCAAGAACACTTATATTAAGATTGTTTCCATACTATTCAAGTAATGATATACAGTTTTCTTTTAGGTGTTTAGTTGATGGAGAAATTTTACCAGAATACTTTAAAGCATTTCTTAATGCTGGTCAAAAGCTTCAAATTAACTTTAAGGGATCTGATGTATTGTATATCCCAAGATTGTTTAGCAACAATCAAAACAATCTAACAATTGCAGAAATAGTACAGCATATAACATAAAGGAGAACAAATGAATAAGATTTATATCACAATTCAAAGTGCATCAAATGCAGTATTGAAAGAAGTTGACAGCAATGGAAACTTGGTTTCTGGTGGAGTTGAAATAACTGGAACTAATGTACCTGAAACATCTGTTTGGCAATTTGTAGTTACCCAGTCTAGATATTTTTCGTTATCTGTAGATGGAACAATGTCGAACACAGCTAATAGAATGTTTATATCAAATGGTCAAATGTTTTTTACTGATTCATCTGGTAATCCAAAGATCACAAATAATCTTAATCTTGACATGAATGCAAGAAAGATTGTAAATTTAGGTGGCGGAACTCAATCTGGAGATGCAGTTGCATTTCAACAAGTATCAAATCTGATTTCAACGTCTGGATTTCCAAGTACAATGCCAGATATATCGCTATCTGTATCATTAAACTTGTTTGTCAAACTTTCAATAGCATCACCAAATACAATCCCATTAGATGCATCATACATATTCTATTACTATCTTAAAGATACATCTGGTGCATCTACAGTTACGTGTAGCTCTAGAGGAGTTGTTTCCGTAAGTGAAATAACCGACAATTACGTAGTTCAAGGAATTTCAAAGAGTCCATTCATAATGTTGCCAAAAGTTAGTGATAAATACGCAGCTGGTAAGTATATTCATTTTGGATATTTCCTTATGAATAGTGCAGGTATATCATCTGTTAAGATTGGAACTGTTGCACAAATAGCAAGTGGTCAAAATAGTATAGATACAATATATCCAAACCTTGCAAACATCAATCCATCAAACAGCTCTGTGCCAATTATTACAGATAATGGTGGTACAGTTACATTAACAATAATACCTAGTGAGAGTGCAAGCATAACTGGAGATTTTGAGTTCTTGTATGGTTTTATACCTAATGGATTTGCAGTTCCAACTATAGACAATGGCGTTTTAAGTGATTTGCCAAGTCCAGTAATTCAAAGATCATCTACAAGATCGTTAATAATAAACAAGCCAGTATTGCCAGCTGGTGATTACGTAATTGCATGTAGTTATAGATTTATTAACCCATTTACAGTATCTGGATGGTGGGCAAAATCAGATAAAAGAATTGAAACAAAACTTTTGTCAAAGCAATCTGGATTGTTAAGTCAAAATGAAATGGATGCAGTAGCTAGTTACATATCTGAGATGTTCTATTCTGATACAAATAGTGGAATGATACTTAGAAAATAAATATATCTGGAGATAAGATGGGTGGATCAAAGCAATACAGACCTAAAGATAATGCATATTTATATGTAGATGAAAGATTGTGTAAGAGAGAAAGGTGTCTTTTAGATATACTTTTAATTGTAGATCCAAGTAAGTTTTCTGACGACAATAGGTCTTTTGAAATATATGAGAAAAAAACTGAAATAACGTATGTAATGCAAACAAACTCAGTTCCATTTGTAAGTGGAGCAGAGTATGTTGCAGGAATGAAAGAAATGTTTGAATATATTTATGATAAAAACTTTTCTCATTTAATTGGAGTAAGCCATGTTAAAAACATAACATACGGTGAATCGGAGCTGTCAGATGTTGGATTACTTATTGTAGAATCAAATGCATGTAATTTTTCATTTGAAACAGATGTTATGCCAAGTTATTCAATAATTATGAACAAAGAATATCCATGTCAATTTATGGCAAGTAGTTTTGGATTATGTAAACAGGAAAATAGCGATTTCTCAAACATACTTTCAATTAGTAACGGAAAATCTGTTGACTATCCTAGGTGTCCGATAATATGTCATAATTGTGTACTTTGTGGATTATGTAATAGTGTATGCTTATTTAGAAAAGCAATAAGAAATTCCATAACAAATACAGGCGATAAAATATATGATGTATTTATGTCAAAAGATGTTGAAGAATTTTTTGTCAAGAATCAGAGACCTGTTCTCGGTAAAGATCTTCCGAAGGATGATAAGTAATGTCAAAGATGATAAGAAACATTTATAGTAAATATCAGATAGAAAAATCTGGTGTTGAATTAAATAGCACTGACTACTATCCAAACATAATTGGAATAAGAAGGGAGTGTAAAAGAAAAGGTGTACACAACGATATTTTCTGCATAATAATGAAGATAGGAGACATAAATGTTTATCGTGAATACATTGGAACTACAAAAGCTACAGATGATGGCTTATTGATAGACGATACATCCAAATACAAAACAATAATGTTGCCAGGTAGATATAAAAACTATCTTAAGCTATCAAGTGGAATGGATACGTATTTATCTCAATCATATCCGATTCTAATTGGAATAATGAAAAAAGGAAAAGGATCGTATGAAACAGTTGATTGCAAAACAAGTTATGGAGTAAACCTAATGCATTTAAAATATAGGACAGTTGCAAAGTCTGTATCTGATGCAATATGTCAATATCTGAAAACAGAATATGCAATCATGGAGATAGTAAATTATGCTAAAAATAGCGTTTTTCATAACGATAGAAGATTGTTTGATTATACAATCATCGAAGATATTAACGGAGAATTAAAGTTTAACAACATTATTTATGGAGAACAAAATGCCTAAAATTGAATACATAATCGTACATTGTTCTGATTCGGATTGGGGAACTGCATCTGAAATAAGAAAGTGGCATCTTGCAAACGGATGGAGAGATATTGGTTATCAATTGGTTATATTAAATGGATTGCTTAAGCCAGATATCAAAAATGTACAAAAGAAACTATACATAGAATCTATGGATGGATCTATTGAGTATGGTAGAGATTTTGATGGTGATGGGTACCTAGTTGGAAATGAAATAGGTGCTCATGCAGTTGGATATAATGGAAATTCAATATCTATATGCTTAATAGGAAAAACAAGATTTACGTTAAAACAGATTAACTCTCTTGAAAATGTATTAAAAAATTTAATGAAAACCTTTAACATAAAAAGAGAGAATATTCTTGGTCATTGTGATGTACAGAAAGGTAAAACATGTCCAAACTTTAATGTTAAAAACTTTGTGAGAGATAGAATAAAATAAAAAAATGTGAGAATAGCGTACTCACTAACAAAATACAGTTTGGTGGTATTGATACTCCCTAGAAATAAACTGAAACAATACCGCCAACTGTATTGTTATTTGTAGCTATAAATCCAATTCCAAAAGATTTAACCTTTATACCGATAAAAGCTCCTATATCAGTGCTTTTCACATTATCATTTTCTCCAAATGCCATATAAAGCCCCAAATATGGCTCAATTTTCAATTTTGATTTTTTCTTGGCATCTGGTATTGGCTCAAAAAAAACGCTCGTTTTTACGTGGTATATGGAATCAATTTTGAACGTGTTGTAAAGCTCATCATACTCAATACGTATATGATGTCGATTTCCATCCAGAAAAGCGAATACGGTATCAGCTATTGCGATTTCGTACGTAGCTGACCCATCAACAAATGGTGGGAAAAAAATTGACGAGCTATCGGAACTTGGAAAATCAATTTTGAATTTCTGAATGTCAATTTTTTTGCTCTGAATTTCTGCCATAATCTTTGGGATGCTTATATGAACTGAATCGGCAATTTCGACTTTATTAACTGAGTCTTTATTTCTATAAAAAAAAGACCTTACAAAAAAACCAGAAAAAAATACTGCAATAAGGGATATAACTAGAAGTATTTTATTTATATTCATCGTCAGTTACCTTGTTAATAACATATTTGATTGCATCTACGTTTGAGGTATTATCTAATGACAATATATTTCTTATAGATATGTTTGATATTAGTTTTTCTAATATGTTCCACATTCCATAAGAAAAACCAGTTGTAAGCCAAACAATTATTGCACTTTTTTCTCCAATTTTTTCAAACCATAGAAATATGCATGACACAATAAATATAACTATCATCATGATAAACTTTCTACTTACAAATGATTCTTTATTTATTTTTGTTTTCATTTGTTTTCTCCTTTATGTATATTTTAATACCATCTTTAACTATTGTTTGTACAAAATCTTCTGTTTTAACAAAAAATCTATCTGTTTTTGAGTTCATGTCATCTGTAATTATTTCCAGTATAGATCCTATGTATTTATCAAACAATGATATTAACAATTGTTTATTGTCATAACTATAATCTTTTGTATATTGAGATATTTCTTTACATATAGCATTTTTCAATATTTTTGATCTTGAGTGTAAAAAGTCTTGCTTTACATTGTTTATGCCAGTTAACAACATGCACTCAGAAAAATCGGACATAATATCACAAAACCTAGATATACAAAAAGCAATATCATAATCGTCTACTATTTCTATTGCATTAGAATATACCTTTGATATCTTATGTCTTATATTTCTATCATCTAGATATTTTGATATTGTGTTTGAGTGAGATGTTAGATTATCCATGATCTTTTTGTGATCACTATCATTACTAACAATATAGCTTCTTAGTGTTTCATCTAGGTTTTTAATCTTCTTATTTGGTTTATGGTTTACGATATATGCAATAGCTAAATTAATAATTGCAGTTATAGACGCAAACGATCCAACAATGACAGATTCTGAACTCATAATTTCATTAACCATAATATCTCCATTAACGTAAAGTGTTATGTGTCAATAAAATACAAGTCCAAAAATCTGTCAAGTTTTTTCTTTGTATATTTTATTTAATTTTTTATATTAGATCAAATATAGTTCTTTGATCTAAAAACGCATCTATTCTCTTTTGTGCTTCAGATATTGCTCGATTATCAATATCAATTCCAACAAAGTTTTTTCCTTGCTTTAATGCAACAACTGCAGTAGTTCCAGTACCCATAAATATATCTAACACAACTCCATTTTCTGGACATCCAGCTTTTACCATTGGTATAATTAAATCTTCTGGATATGGTGCTACGTGATACGATTTACTATTAGATGTGTTTATTTTCCATACACATCTTTTTATTCTCCCTTCAACTTCTCCATTTGCTCTTTTTTCTGCAAACTTTGACATTGACTTACTGCTTACAGTTATTGTTTCTTCAGAATACTTTGTTCCATCTGTAGTTGCATTTGGATCAACCGTATAAGTTAGAAATTTCTCATATTGTTGCTCAAACAGATAATTATCTTCTTTTGTGAAAAAGAAAACATCTTCAAAATCAATTTGGAATCTGTCTGTAAGTGCTCTTGGAAGAATTGCTGGTTTGTACCAAATTATTCTGTTTCTGAGAATCCATCCCCTGTTTAACATTTCTATTGCGAATCTGTCTGGAACAAGACACAATGACTTTTTGCTTAGAACAAGTTTGTTTCCTTTTTCGTCAACAGCAGTTGATTTATCGGTTTTTACTTTAGTACTTCCATAATATGTATCTCCAATGTTTACCCAAATAGTTCCAGTTTTTTTGAGAACTCTTTTAACCTCATCGAAGATATCACATAGCTTGTTGACATATTCTGTAAATGTTCCTTCAAGTCCGAGTTGACCATCAGATTCATAGTCTCTTAGATTCCAGTATGGAGGTGATGTTACGCAACAATCTATTGATTCATCTGGAAATGTCTTGAGTATTTGCAACGCATCTCCATGATGTAATTTATTTATCATATTGCTACTAGAGATATGTTGGACATTCGAGTTTATAGTTTGCATCCATTACCTCATTTATTATGTTTAAAATATCTACAACCTTTTCATTAAATGTTTCATACACATTTAAGAACTCAACATTCAATTTGTGTCCACAATGAGAACATCTGTCATGGTTTGCTATTTTTTTATTCATGTACACTATGTTTTCCGAACTTCCAAACGTATAAACCATTGTTCTTAACAAAAGAAGATCGTCATACGATAGACACTTATCAATCATCTTTTCTAACATTTCTGAATCTTCGCATTTGATTGATCTTGATATTGATCCAGATACTATAGATATGTCTCCATAGTCTCTAAACTTAGATGATACCGATATGTTGTTGTTTTTTAATGATTCCATGCTAAAACCTCTTGTTGTGAAGATGTGGTCTATTTTTATTGATTTCCATTTTTCTTTTGATCTCATACTCTATATCAATATTGTATGTGCCACAAAGATCTGCAAGTCTTATGAATACATCTGCAAGCTCTTCATAAAACATCTCTTGATTTCCTTCTCTAAGTGCTTCAACTGCTTCAGATATTTCTGAATGTATCAATAATAGACATTTTATCTTGTCAAGCATTTCATAGTCGATATTGTAATTATGAAATCCTTTTTCTGTTGCGTTTTTTGATGCAATGGTAAGCAATCCTTTTATTTCCATTGTTTCTCCTATAACAATTTTAGTTTTTCATAACAAAGATCATTGTAATATGATGGTATCAAAATGTAGCACCATGCCAATACTTTAGTGTTAGATGCGAATCCATTTTCTGTATATTCACATTTTACAACATCTCTGTTCTCAAGAGTCACCCAATATAAATCACATTCTGGAGGTAGTATTTTTGGATACTTATTCCATCCAGTTAGTTTTTGATAGTTATGTAATTCTAATTCAAGATCTTCAAGTTTGATTTTTAGGTCTCTTGTGATTCTTGATTCCTTTCTATACATATCCAGTACACTAAAGTACAATGGATCAATTGGAATGTTTCCCCTGTTAGCCATTCCAGATATCATTTCAATCTGCATATTAGGTGATAGATCATCCCAACATCTTTTATGAATAAATGTTTTGACAGATATGTTGCTAAATGTATTAAACTCATACACATGTTTAGATTCATCTGTAATAAACTTATTACAATGACAACATCTCAATGTTTTCTTTTTCATTACCTTTCACCTATATGCATAATATAAAGTGTTTCTCCATACTCTTTTTTTACAAAGTCTTTTGCCAAATATGCTACCAAAGATCTATTATCTTTAAACTTATTTGGCTTACTACCAAGTAATAAACACTTATCGAATTTCTTACACGATATTGCTATAGATTTAACAGCAGATACGCAATCATTGTTTTCAAGTATTTCGTGTTCTTCCATTGTCTCTATAACCTTTCCACCTTTAATGACCTGCATCTTTTCATTGTATTTGACTGGATTGTTTCCAAAATATAGATATTTGCAGTTATTATTTTTTAATATCTCGCTTGATGATCCAGTTCTGAAATCAATGTGTTTTTCAGAGTTTATTCTCATATCTAGTATAAATCTTATACCATTTGGTTTAATGATTTTATCAACGAATGCATAGATATCATTAAACAGTTGAGTTGATTGTAGGCTACAAGTGTACAATACCATATTATTAACCTCAAAATTGTATAGTTGTTTGATAGTTCCTTGCTTTGCCTTGTTTTTTTGGTTTTATTAGCTTATTTGAATCTGGATAAAAAGTGTTTATGTTTTTACCATAATAAGCTATTAACGCAGCTTCAGCAATACCATCTTTTGTTGATCCAATTGAATATGCCATCTCTTTGAAATTACCAAAAATTTCTATGGCTTTTTTAATACTAAGATCTTTGTTTGCCGATAATTTCATGTATTTTTTCCAATGAGATGGATGACAATGAGTTACATCTATTCCAAAACTTACCGACACTCCAGTAATAAAACCATTCAGAAAAAACAATTTATTGCATATTGTTTTATTTGTGTTTACACTTATTGGAGATTCAAGGAAAAGTGTTTTTGACATACTAGATACAACTTTTATTTTTTCAATAATATCGTCATGATCATTACTCAGTTTGTTTGCATAGACAATCTTGTTATTATCGTCTATTACACAAATACCGCCATAACTACCTGGATCTACGCCGATTACCATTTGATTTTTCTCCAGTATTGTTTATCAGCTTATATCCATGATGCAAAACTCTTGCCCTATCTTCTGGATTCTTTTTCATGTAATCAGCATATCCATATCTTTCTTTGAATACAATAAGAAGTATTCTTGATTTACCAAGATAATGTTTATCGTTAATTACAACTGTTTCGACAAAACTTTCACATTTTTCAACAATTTGTGTTGACATTTCTGTTAGTTTATCGACTGCATTGTGCTTCTCTATGTTATTACTGTATGGGAGATAGTATATACTATTATCCATTTTTTCTTACCTCGCTAAAAGTAGTTGTTTCAGTGTCAAATTTGGCTTTAATTATTCCAATATTGCCATATCTGTTTTTTGCTATAATAATCTCTGTTAAATCAGAGATATCGTTTCCATTTTGATCTTCTGTTTCCCCATAGTAAGCAGGTCTATACAAAAAGATAACTGCTGATGCATCTTGTTCCAATGCACCACTCTCTCTAAGGTCAGAAAGAATTGGTCTTTTGTTAGATCTATCTTCACATTTTCTACTTAATTGTGATAGAAATATAGAAGGTATTTTTAGCTCCATTGAAAGCTGTTTATACTTTCTTGATATTTCAGATACAACTTGAACTCTGTTAGTGTTGTTTTCAATTTCCATCTGTTGTATGTAGTCAACAACCATTATACCAAGCTCTTTTTCTTTGTGTAATGATCTTGCTCTGTAAACAGAATCATGAAGTTGATATACACTGCAATCAATAATAAGCTCAGATTTGTGAGACGCTATGTATGCATAAATCTCTTTATATCTTGCCAGCTTTCTTTCAGGTGATAACTTTCTGAAATCTTCATTACTTATTCCTTGTTTCATAGTAATGAATTTCTCCATTATCTCTTCTTTTTGCATTTCAGTTGATATGAAATAAATCCTTAATCCCTTTTTTATCAGGTTATCAATTATGTTTAATGCAAAACTTGTTTTGCCCATTGCTGGTCTTGCAGCTATACAATATGTATTGCCAGGTCTAAGAGATATTACACTGTCCAGTTTCTTAAATCCAAACTTTAAACCTTCAACATTATCTAACTTTCCACTGATAATATCTTCATGTTGCTTGATACTTTTCTCAATAATAGACAGTATGTTTTCAGGCATATCTTCAGATGAAGTCATATCAAGATGCGAATACTGATTCATTATAGATCTTATGTTTGCATAAGATGTTTCACCCTGAATAGCATCATTTATTTTGTCTATCATCTTTGTTGTTTCGTTTACTTTCCAAACGTCAATGATTTCTTTTGCAAGCGATGAGAATAATGATGCGTTTATGTCTAAGTCAGACAAGTTTTCAATTTTTGCTTTTATGTGATTGTCATACAAAGACATAGATTTTAATGCATGAACAACACTTATCACATCTACCTGATCATTATTGTTTTCAACTTTGTATATGGCAGAAAATATATTTCTGTTGTCTATTGTTGTAAAACATTTTTGATTCAGTATTGCTATTCCTGCAGATGCTTTATCTGAGTTATTTATCATTATTGACAGTATCTTCTCTTCCGAAGTCCTGTTATGTTTCATAAGTCCTCGTACTGAAATCCAGGATTGTTATTTCGTCTCTTACCAGTATTTGAATTTGGTTTTTCATCTTCATATATCATAAGAAGATGTTCAAACTTTGTTAAATCATCTTTACACTTTTTGTTTAGCTGTGATAACGTCATGAGATTTCTTTTCCAGAAATCATGATCTTCTGCAATTCTGATACATGCAATTATCACATCTTCATCAAATCCCTTTTTCAATAACTTACTGATTTGTGTAATGCCATCTTCTACTTTTGCATTCTTGACAACTGTAAAGTTTGGAAATTGTTTTTTTCTTGTGTCAATAAAGCTTAGTATGGCTTTTTCGATTTTATCAGTGAAAACTTGATTTTTTATGCTATCGTATCTTGTTTCAGTGATTACATCTCTTAATACTTCAGAACTGTACTTCTTATTTTCTGGTTTAGCAAGAATAACCACATATCCATTCTTTGGATTTGTATTTATTGATACTATCCTTAGAACAACATCATTTATTCTTACACACTGACCATCGTTTACTATTACGCAAGAATCATTTTCCACTTCTAATTTTCCTTCTTACATTTAATGCAATGAACAATTTATCAGATGATGTTTTTCTATTTCTGAATTTTTCCATAGTTAATTGATCAAAAGATTCTTTGAAAACATGAGATGGTTTAACATATACCCTTCTTACATCTACTACAGTTCCTCTGAAAAAACGAGACCTGGTGTATGTTTCAATGTAAAACGCTCTTTCTTGACTTTGAATAAAGATCTGTTTCGATACAGCTTGACCTTTTTCAATTATTGCTACTGTTCCAAATGATCCAACTATTTCTGCTGGAAATTTTTTCAATGTGTCTAGTGATATTTTATCTTTTTTCATGGTGTCTCCCTAAAATGTACCTAATTCATTTTCGTTTTCTGTTTGTTGTTCATCGGTTTCATCAGATTCAATGATAAGACCATCTTCGTTTATCGAAATTGTGTTAAGCCTTGATCTGCTTGAACCAATAGATATTACATAAATAATGTTATTATCTGGCTGAATTGTCTTTATTCCAATTATCTCACCAGTAAACTTCTTTATTGTGATTGTACCGCATTGATCTTGTGATTCCATGTTTATACTTAATATAGTTCCAAGACTAATCAATGGAACTTTAACATAGTTTGTGTGTTGTATTCTAACAGTTGTTTTCATGTGACACTATTCCTTTTTCATTTATTGTTATATGTTGCATAACTAAAGATACTGCATATTCAAACATAGTATTTTGAATTTTATCCGATAATCTTTCTAGCTCTGATATGTCTATTGCTTTAGCGTATGTATTTTCTTTTAGATATATCATAATTGCGACAGTTATTTTCATGTGTTTGATAACTATTTCACAAGCTTCTCTTTTGGATATTTCTTTGCTTGATGCGAAATATGCGTTAATCATACTGTTTGGAGAATGGAACATAAAGTCCCACTCTCCATCATAATTTCTAGATGATAGCACTTTCGATATCTTGATATAGTCATATCCGATCTTGCTCATCAAGTTCTTCCTTTATTTTTTTCCATTGATCACAAACTGATGATGCATCACAGTATTGACCACATCTCTTAGGTTCTTGAATAAATTTCTTTACATAATATCCATCCTTATCTGCATGATTATTTGCATCATCAAGATTGTCATATATTTTTACACATTTTCCAGATGAAGAATAAACCTTGTACTGATCATCTCCTTGCCACATTTCTTTCTTTGTACATAATGGCAATTCACTATCTGGTAAAGATTCGTACATGATTTTCTCATGATACTTTTTCTCAAGTATTTCAAAGAACTCTTCATCTGGCATATCTCTGATACTTAATTCTTTGATCTTTTCAGTTGGATAGTCCTTGTATCTGTTTATTTCGTATGGTCTGAAGTCTCTGAAAATGAATATAACAGACATATTTTTTACCCTATATCCGTTTCTCTGGAAAAGGATTCTGTATCCATTTAACTGAAATGTCAGATCTTCAATTTTATCAGATATGTTTACCCAATTGAATACTGTTTGATACTTGTAATCATAGATAGTTTGAGTGTTTGGATCATAGATATCACATCCTCCAGATACAAGAATATCATTATTGAATATGCTTGCAAATCTTTTCTCTGCAACAAACTTTAATCCAAGATCTTTCTCGAATTTACCTTCTGATCTCATAAAATCTTCATACTTTTTGATACCGACTTCAAGAATGTTGTGCATACTAGATCCGAGCATAGCCCAAAATCTAGACATTGCATCAACTTCAATCTGATCGTAGTATCTCTTTTTCAAGATGTTAAGCCTTGTTGGATTAAGTATCTCAGTTATACTGAAATCTCTTTCCTCTTTTTCTCCACTGTACCAGTTTGCACACAAAGCTCTGAAAACAGGCTCTGGAATGTTGCTTGAGTTGATGATTTTCATGTCATCTCCTTTTCTTTTATTATATCCATACAGATATTGTCGTTTTTGTCTATGTGTGTAGTAATTATATGATAGCCTACTGCATAACATATAGCCTCATGTAGTTGATCCATATCATATCTTTCAAAACCAGAATCTTCAACCTCAGCAGTAATTACCTCGCCACAGATTGGACATTTGTCTTGACTTTTCATTGTTTTACTCCTCTCTCCATATTTGTAATAATTTCTTTATATTGTTATGAGATAATGTAAGAAAGATCATGCAATCTGCATACTTGTATTTCAAACAGATCTATTCTTATGTTATATGATGTTTCAAGAGAGTCTTCTAAAATACAAATCATATTAGAGTAATGCGTACTCAGATGTCCAATACGATATGTATATCTACATTTAGATGTTTTTCTGTACCTAATCATATAAAATGTATCTTCTTTCATTACGTCTATGCTTTTCCATGCAACAGATTTTATCTCTGTATATGTACAAATATGATAGGCATACAACATGTAGAACATAATAATTGCAAACAAATTATATCCAATAGCAGATGATAGTAAAAGACATGACATTAGTGTAACTAAAATCAAGTTTTTAACACTTTTGCCTATTTTCATAATAAATCTCCTTTTTTAATTTTGTTAATTTGTTTTACCAATAATTGATTATCCTTTTTGAGTTGTTCAATCTCTGCATTAAGCAGTGTTTCGATATGTCTGACATTCCAGTTATATGATGATGATTTACAGTTAAAGCAATATGTGTATTTATACAACTCTTCATCATATATCTCCACAATCATATTCTGACCATTATTTGTAACTCCACAGAATGGACATTGTTTCAGTTTTCTTTTTTCATTGTTATTATCCATTGGTTCTCCTTCTTTGAAGTTTTCTTTTGTAAAATACTGGAAAAACTCCAGATATTGCACGATTCCTTCTAAAGTTTATGTAAAACAATATACAGTCAGAGTATTGACATTTTTGACCTGATTTGTGTCTAAACATAGATTTGTGATTTCTAAAAATATGTTCCAGTATTGATCCACATGTATTGCATCTATATTGTTTAACACGCAACATTCTTACATTATTCACAAAATAGATCCCTTTTTGTAGTTCCAAAAATTGAATACTGATCGTCTGGAACTTTATCAACAACAATATAATCTTTGAAAATTTCCCATTCTTTTCTATTGTAGTTAATGTTCCAATGTTTAGCAGATTCCCATCCTTCAGATACATACAATGCTTTAGTTCTGTAAAACTTTACAAACTCTGCAATCACATGTTCGTTTGTAAAAAATATACTATAGATCTCTTTGTTAAACAACAGAAAATAAAGTGGAGATTCTTTAAGCATAACTGAATTATTTTCATTTGTATATGATGCACTAACTAATGGACATATTCCAAGATCTTTAATGTTTGTTTTAATTAGTGCGTGATACAATGCAGATTGTAGTATTGATTGATGAAAATACCATTCTGGAATTTGAATATCTGGCATTGTAGATTTAACTTCTAAAATAAATCCGTTTCCAACTATGTCATTTGCAAAGAACATAGATAGTTTTTTTTCAAACATATCTTTTACGTAAACTCCTACCATTTCAGAATATGTATCAGGAATCATTGATGATATTTTTTTCTGATAACTTTCTCCAAAAGAAATACCATCGGTTATTTTCTTTTGTACATCATTTTCATGATTATACAGTATTTGAGTTGCAGATTGCTTTACAAGATCTGCACAGCTAAATTGCATTTTTGGTTCTTTTTTCATTTTTGCCTCACTGGTATTTTTACATCATTGTACAATGTATAAGCTAAAACATGTTTTGAATAACAAGATATGCTTTTATTTAGAATTGTGCATTTCTTTATGGATTTAAATCTATTGTTGTCATAGTATGCAACTGATCCGTTTCTCCAAACAACTCTGTAGAATAGACATCTCTTATTTCTCATCTTTAATATCCTTTCTCTTTTTCCACCAATCACACATATAACCTCTGAAGCCATTTATTTTCTTAAACGGAACATTGAACTTTCCAGAATAATTATGTTCAGCTATAATATGATCTTCATAATTGTAATTACACAAACTAACAGTATTTTTCACACTAAACAAACCATTAGATACATCTATTGTATCTGTTCCATTATAGTGATCACAAGTTGCACACGCCTTATTTGCAACATCTTTGAAACAGAAATGTTTGTTTCTACGGAATAGTTTTTTGCAATGTTTGCAGTAATACGCTGTAATCTTTTCCATTATTTCTCCTTGTTGTTTTTCTCAATACTATTTTTTAGGTTATCAACATAAGTCATTACAGATATGAATGATGTACATTTATTAACACAATGAATGTCACCATTCTTAATATCAACAGGATGGAAAAAAAACTCTGTATTAAGATATGATCCATTCTTTAATCTTGATACATGCCAGTGAGAAACAGTATATCCTATAACATATTCTTTATTGTAAAAATTTGCTAACAGTTTAGTCATGCCATATTTACTTTTATCAACAACATACTGTGGCAACTGAAATTTTGTTTCATCAATTTTTATATCATTTGTTATATGTTTTGATAGTTCTGGATCTGCAAGAATGTATCCATACTTATTTATACACTTATCGTGTGCAGATTTGAATTTCTGAGCTCCATCAAAACTGTCTACCAATATTCTCATGTTTGAAGATGAATGAAACAATCCCCTATGGAGAACCCAAGAATAGTAATCTATCTCAGATGAATTACTCATACCAAAAACAATCATTTTATCATCAATAGATGTATGAACAAAATCAAAATCAACAGTAAACTCTTTTTTCAGTTCACTCATTATTGATTCTGCTTTATCAATATCTCTTTTATCAATAGTTAACACATCAATCATTTTTTGCCTCCAGTAGTGTTTCATATTGCATTGATTTTAATATATCTTGATAAAGATTGTTTACATACTCCATATTGCACAATCTAACTGTCTTCACAACATCTTTTCCATTATACACATTAAGTATATTGTCATCAACAACTACAGATCTTACATAGTTTTTATGATCTGACATAAATGGCAACAACTCAACATAATCTGCATCACTAAACTCTCTAATATGCATTGCATGATGTCTCCCAGATATCTTCAGATATCCAAGATTTATTACATGGGTAGAGTCAACTATCTGATATATCGAATTATTAATAATGATTATTGGTCTAAACTCACCATAATTATTCAAGCAATGCTCTAAGAATGTTTTATGTAAATTATCAAGATAGCATATTCTGTTGTATATTGCACGTATTGTATCTTCGCATGCAGATTTTACAAGTCTTGAATCAAAAACTGCATCGTATGTTTTGTTTTCTATGCATGGATAACTCAGTGAACATGTATTGAATAGTAAATGAACACATAAATCACAAACAAAGTTTGAACAGATACATGTTCTACATGATCCCTTGCAACCAATACCATAATCTTCAACTATGTTTATGACATCAATATAACTATACACTGTTTTATCTTGATTAAGCTTTAGAACTTTCTCAAGAGTTTCTATGTACTGATTTTTAGTTGATATACTGCCAATCATTGACAGTATTGTACGTTCCGTTAAGAATCTCATTTTGTCTCCTATTTTACTGAGAATGATTCAAAAATAATAATGATAACTGCTATACAGAAAGCTATCGTATACAAAAATCTTAAACTGCTAATTGCTATAACTGGAAACATAAAGATTATTGCATGAGCAATGTTAATCAGTACATTTAATATCTTTTCTTTATTGCTTTTCATATACCAAAAACTCATATCTAC
>Ga0116204_1000127_pt1 | contig 37028 bp, 32 predicted proteins | sample LakKivwa52mmetaG_FD_94481 | JGI IMG/M metagenome (GOLD analysis project Ga0116204, IMG submission 94481) | Anoxic lake water microbial communities from Lake Kivu, Rwanda to study Microbial Dark Matter (Phase II) - Lake Kivu water 52m metaG | ecosystem: Environmental > Aquatic > Freshwater > Lake... | reverse complement strand
TTGGAAAGCAACGGATTTGCCCTTGACTGTTTCGTGCAGCTAGAACAGAAATTTCTGCTTGTATGGAAACCAAAGACTCAATAACAGAAGGCCCGGTAAGCAGGAGATTGAGATCGTTGGCATTTTTAATTACCGACACGCCTCTGCCGTCATATCCACCCTTGCGCAATTTTTGAACAAATGGATAATGTAATTTGCCACTTTGCAGGGCTTGAGTGATTTCTTGTGTGCCTTCAACCAGAAAGTAGGGGGCTGTAGGTATTTGGTGGTGAGTGTAAAATTCTTTTTGTGTGCCTTTGTCTTGAATAACCTGCAAGATATCAGGATCTGGGTGTATAGACTTTCCATCTTTTTTTAAGGCTAAAAGAGCCTCTATATTTATACTTTCAATTTCATAAGTGAGCAAATCTACCGATTTTCCAAATGTATAGACATCGTCAAAATTTTTCGGGTCACCTAAAGTCTGCTGAGTACAACATGAGGAAGCGGGGCAAGCAGGATCATTATCGAGGATATATGTAGCTACATCCCAGTTACTGGCTGCTAAAGCCAGCATTTTTCCCAGTTGCCCCCCGGCAATAATTCCCAGTTTAAAGGAAGATGTAACATACTGAGTGTTAGGTGAGAGATGAGGTAGCCCCAAGTGTTTAGATTGATTAGCTTCTTGAGTATTTTTTGTTTCTTGAGTTGATAAAGATGTCATTAGGGGTTGGGTGAGGGACGGTTAAGGGAATAATAGGGGTCTTACTTTGACTTCTGGAGAAATAAAAGTGGCCTCAATATAATTTTTAAGTAAAGGTATGCTTGATAATAATGAAATACAAAGGCATTCCCAGGGAAATATTGAAGGGGAAAGTGAGTCCCAGCGCCATAGGTACATAAAGACCTGGATCGGCTTTGGGAGCGGCAATTCGCATAGCTGCAGGAACGGCGATATAGGAGGCGCTGGCAGCAAGGATGGCAAATAGAAAGCGGTTACCTAGCTCCTCCACAATCAATCCGCTGATGAGTGCAACTATACATCCATTAAAGAGAGGCATGGCCAGGGCGAAAAGCGTTGCATGCAAACTAGCGTTTCTAAAGGCTTTGAAGCGCCTAGCTGTAACCATTCCCATTTCAAGCAGAAAAATAGCCAGGAAGCCTTTGAAGATATCGGTTGTAAAGGGTTTTATTCCTTCAGCTTGTTTAGCATCCGATATATAGCCAATCAATAAACTACCCATAATGATCAAAACACTGGCGTTGGTAAAAGAATGTCTGAGGGTAGTAGAAAGTTTGTTGTGGGAAGAATCTTTATCATATTTGGACAAAAGCAGGACGCCCATAATAATGGCAGGAGATTCCATAAGCGCCATTACTGCAACCATGTGGCCCCCGTAGGCAATGTTTTGTGCCTCTAAAAAAGAAACTGCTGCCACAAATGTTACTGCACTGACCGATCCATAAGTTGCGGCAAGGGCTGCTGAATCACTGATGCTAAATTTTCTCTTCAGTAAATAAAAGGAATAAATGGGTATGAGAGTGGAGAGAAAAATTCCAAACCCGAGGGACCAAAGAATGGTGGTATTAAGTCCGCTATAGGCAAGTTCTTGGCCACCTTTAAAACCAATGGAAAAAAGCAGGTAAAGTGAGAGGAATTTGCTAGTAGATTCGGGAATCTCAAGATCACTTTTAACCACAACCGCAAAACAACCTAATGCAAAAAATAAGAGGATGGGATTGGTCAGATTTGATAAGAGCAGTTGGTAGTCCAAAATTGACCCTTCGCAGAGGAGATAAAAGGCAAAAGCACTTTAAGCGGGCAGTTGAGGGACTGCAAAACCCCGTTTTAAAGAACAAAGGGAGTGTTTTGATGATCAGACATACAAAAAATCCGCTATTTACCTTGAAAGATAGCCATTTTAAGGTTCTTTTAAAGCGCTTACAGCTTAAAGCTCATCACTAAAATTCTCTGTTTAAATTTCGTTCTTGCAAGGAAATTCTGGATCTGGGTAGAAAAACTTAATACAATTTTTTAACAGTTCTCCTCCCCTCCTGGCTCTGAACCACTCCCATTTAAAAAAGCACAACCTCCATGAAATTAATCACCATTCAAAATGGCTCTAAAATCGGGTTACTTTTCTTGGCTGGATTGTTGAACTTGATTTTCTTCAGTAATTGTCAGTTGACCCAAACTCATTCGGATGATAATGGATCAGATGTGCAAAGGGACTCACTGTCCAGGGCCGATTCTCTAAAATTACTTGATTCCCTCAATCTTGACTCTTTTAAAAAAGATTCAATTAAAGCTTTTAACCAAATTCGCCTAGAGCTCATTCAGGGCCCAGATTGGGCTCCCCCTGCAAGTATGGAAATGATATTCCAAGTCCATTCAAAAAATCCACATTCTGCATATGAGTTAAATCTGGATGATTTTCTGGTCAGCGAGAACAGTGCTTTACTCAATTCAATGGAAACAAAAATGACATTAACTGCACTGCCCAAGCTCAATTATGAACTGCGTTCACTGATTTTGATTGATGTATCCCGTTCCCTATCTGATTCGGTAATGCAGAAGGGTAAAGAATCTATCCGGATGCTGTTAGCGCAAAAACTGCCCAGGCAACTTTTTATGCTTGCTTCCTTTTCTGAATCCTTTGTAGTCTGGCAGGACTTTACCTCCGATACAAGTTTGCTTTATGATGCGTTTGACCGTATGTACACTTCACCGTACAGATATTCTTCCACAAATCTTAATGGGGCAGTATTGTCTGCTCTCAAGCTGGCCAAAAACAGTTATCTGACCGATTCTACCCGAGTAGATTTATCAGTCATTCTCTATACAGATGGAGAGGATAATCAGGGAACCACATCTGTGCAGACGCTTGTGGAAGAACGGGGAACTATACCCATTTATACTATTCTTGCTCCAGGATCAAAAGCATCTCCTCAGCTTCTTTCCTTGTCAAATGGTGGCGTATATATTCCTGAAGGTATCTCAGATATTGTTGAAAAATTTCTGGAGGTTCAAAAAACTTTTGGCAATCTGACACAATCACGATATCAGCTGAAGTTTCAAAGTCCAGCTCGTGGAGATCAAATCATCACCCTGCGGCTACGCCATCGGGACGCATCCGAGGATGATACCTTATCTGTACTTACCACGCGTTATAACAGCTCCCGTTTTGCTTCAGGTTTACCGCCCAGGGTCGATTCGGTCAAACTGGAAGGGGGAGATCGCCCTGGTCAAAAAATTTGCGCCCGTTATACATACAGTGATCCAGATGGTGAACCAGAGGGGAAGTCAATATATACATGGTACCGTAATAATTCAGTCATTCCTGGTTATGACAGTCTGTGTTATAATCTTCAAAAGACTGATGGTGGAACTAGGATTTCCTTTTCCGTCAGGCCGTACTCCCGTTTCGGAAGTCCAGCTCAGGGACAGCTGGTCTATTCATCCCACGAAATCACAGTGCAGGTTGAGTCCAAACCTGTAATTTCAGGCATCCGTCTGGGCAAACCCTCAGTTTTTGCAGGTGATTCGGTAAGTCTAACATATACATATACCGACAAAAATATGGACCCGGAGGGTCAAACGATTATTCACTGGCTTGACTCCAGGGATTCCTTGCTCCTTGCGGGCCAGTCCCGATTTGTAGCAGATTCTGCCTGGTTGGGGAAAGAAATTCGCTTGCGTCTCGTTCCGGTGGCATTGACTGGTATGGCTTTAACCGGCGATACCGTCCAGGTGCCTCTGGGTAGGGTCCTGGGTAAATTTAAGGACGGGAATGGAAAAGTTTTTAATTTCACAAAACTGGGTAATAAACTCTGGTTGGCTGAAAACCTCAATGGGGGATCACAAATAAACGGAAGGCTCAATCAGACCAATGATTCCCTGGTCGAGAAATACTGTATAGGTGATTTTCCTGAAAATTGTTATGAGTATGGCGGCCTTTACCAATGGACAGAGGCGCTAAATTTGCCGGCACAATGTAACGACATAAATTGTGATTCGCTAATCCAGCAAAAACATCAAGGTCTGTGTCCAGCGGGATGGTATATACCTAGCCTGGCACAATGGGACAGCCTGAGGAATTTTGGGGGTGACAAGGGAGGGGCTTTGAGTATGAAATTCCTTATGCGCAGTGATTCCGGTTATATAAGCTGGAAGGGGAATAATGAGAGTGGTTTTGGTCTTTTGCCTGGTGGATGGCGAATTAATAATGGCGGGTCCTCTATCTTTTCTTCCTGGAGTCAAACAGGTCAAGGCACCCTCATTTGGACAGCCAGCTCGGAAGACAAGGAAAAAAGTTGGGCATATACATTCAATCTGACAAATTTATCCTATAAACCCATTACAGCCGATAAAAAATTTTATGGGGCCTATTTGCGCTGTATCAAAGACTGGGAAGGCGGTCTCTAAGGGAAAAGTAGGTTTAGGTTTGTAGCGCAAGAGGGCTATTTTTGTTTTTAGGGTTTTTTGGGCGGCCTCTGCTCCTTAATAGCACTATTTTTCCTAGCTCATTTTATCAGAAAATCTTTAGATAGCCCAGGTTGCAAAAATCAGTTTTTCCTGTTTTGATACTCAGCTTTCTATCTTTAAAAGACATGGAAAAACTGATTCAAATTTACGACACTACTCTGCGCGATGGCAATCAGGCCAAGGGCCTGCATTTATCGCTGGAAGATAAACTAGCCATAGCCAAAATATTGGACAACTTTGGGGTCCCCTATATAGAGGGTGGTTGGCCCAATCCAACTAATCCCCTTGATATTGAATTTTATGTGCGCGCCCAAAAAATTAATTGGAAGAATGCTCGTATCTGTGCTTTTGGTTCTACACGGCGGGCCCAAACTTCGGCTTCAAACGATGCAGGACTTAAATATCTAGTTGATTCGCAGGCCCCAGTTTTAACCATTTTTGGTAAATCTTGGGATTTACATGTGACAGAAATCTTACGCACCACTTTGGCTGAAAATCTTTCGATGATTGAGGATTCTGTAGCCTACCTAAAAAAACAAGGCCGTGAAGTTGTCTATGATGCTGAACATTTTTTTGATGGATACCGTGCCAATCCAGAGTATGCATTAAAAACCCTCGAGGCAGCAGCACAGGGCGGAGCAGATTGTATAGTTCTCTGTGATACCAATGGGGGTATGGCACTTTCCTGGGAAGTAGAAGAAATAACCCGCCTTGTTGTTAGCCGTGTAAAAACAGCAGTGGGTATACATCCACATAACGATACCGGAACGGCCGTGGCCAATGCTATGGCGGCCTTGCGTGGTGGTGCTATCCAAATTCAGGGCACTTTTAATGGTTACGGTGAACGGTGCGGCAATGCTAATCTGACCACTATTATCCCCAATGTGCAATTAAAATGGGGTCACAAACTTTTGACTGCTGCACAAATGGAGCAACTCAAAGCTGTTTCGCGGGCCGTGGCTGAAATAGCCAATCTGTCCGAAGACATCCGCCAACCTTATGTAGGTGAGGCTGCGTTTTCCCATAAGGGAGGGGCGCATATAGATGGTGTAATGAAAGTAGCCCAAAGCTTTGAGCATATAAATCCCGCCGAGGTCGGAAATACCCGTGATTTTATAGTTTCCAATCAAAGTGGTGGTGCCCTAGTTCTCGATAAAATCCGTCGGATGCGACCTGGAGCGCAAAAGAGCGATCCCGAGGTCCAAGAAATACTCACGAAGGTCAAAAAGCTTGAAGATGAAGGCTACCATTTTGAAGTTGCAGATGCGAGCTTTGAAATTATTGCCCGCCATGCATTCGGTGAATGGGCTTCCTTGTTTGATGTCATCAGCTACCGAGTCATAGAAGAACACCGGGAAAATGGCGGACTTTCCAGTGAAGGCACAGTTCGCTTGCGCATACAAGATCAAGAGATATATATGGTGGCTACGGGCAATGGTCCGGTAGATGCTATGGCACAGGCCCTGCGCAAGTGCTTAAAGCCCTATTATCCAGAACTCGATCAGGTTGCTTTGCTTGATTATAAGGTTAGGGTGCTCGATAGCAACAAGGGTACGGGAGCCAAGGTAAGGGTCTGGATGCGTTTTGGTGATGAAAGTCAGGTGGGTTCAGAAGGCTGGGGAACCATTGGTGTTTCAGAAAATATTGTAGAAGCTTCTTGGAAAGCCCTTCTCGATGGTCTCGAATTTGGTTTATTTCGTTCACGTCAGCAAACCTGGGTCAATACATAAATGAAAAAACCACTGATACCCGTTTTAAGAGTCAAGAGTCTCCAAGACAAGTCTATACAAGAAATTCTCAACCGGCCCTTAGGTGGGGATCCTGCTATTGAATCCCGAGTTAAGGAAATTATTCAACAAGTGAAGGAAGGGGGAGATGAGGCAGTTCTAAAATTGGCCAAACAGTACGATGGCCTTAAAGGATCCCTCAAAATTTCGCCAGCAAAACTTTCACAATTAGCTAAAAAATGTCCAGGGCCTGTCGCTCGTGCCATAAATGAGGCAATCAAGCGCATACGTGATTTCCATAGACACCAAAAAGAAACAACTTGGATGCTTCATCAAGATGATGGTGTGATTTTGGGTCAACAGATACGGCCTCTTAATCGAGTAGGCGCCTATGTTCCTGGAGGTGCTGGTGTATACCCCTCTACGGCCATGATGACTATCATTCCTGCCCAGGTGGCTGGAGTAAAAAATATCGCTGTTCTTACTCCAGCACCACGTGGTTTACACCCCAGCTTGGCCTATACATTGGTTAAACTAGGAATTAATGAGGTATATCAAACAGGCGGGGCACAAGCCATTGCGCTCTTAGCCTTGGGAACCAAAAAAGTTCCCTGCGTTGATAAAATAGTGGGCCCCGGGAATGTCTACGCTACACTTGCCAAAAAAGAACTCTTCGGTCGAGTAGATATTGACATGATTGCTGGCCCCTCTGAGATCCTGGTCCTTGCAGATGAGTCTGTACCACCCGCTTGGGTAGCAGCTGACCTTTTATCGCAAGCTGAACATGGCTCTGGCTTTGAAGCCTCAGTTTGTATCTGCACAAATGAAACAGTTGCCCAAAATATCTCCCGTGAAATCAGCCTTCAAGTTGAAACATCTCCAAAGAAAGAAATCCTACAAACATCCTTGTCACGCTTTGGTCGGATTTTTGTAGTTCCGGATTGGGATTGGGCGCTAGATCTGGCCAATACCATTGCACCAGAGCACCTTGAAATCATGACCAAAAAACCTGAACGGCTTGCAAAAAAAATTGTTAATGCGGGTGCAATCTTTCTGGGTCCCTATACATCCGAACCAGTGGGAGATTATTTTGCTGGTCCAAACCATACCCTACCCACGAATGGATCGGCCCGATTTTTTTCACCCTTGGGTGTTTATGATTTTTATAAGCGCACCAGCATAATTCAGTATTCTCAAAAAGCCCTGCAAAAAAATGGGAAAAGCATTGTAGCTCTTGCTCAAGAAGAGGGCTTTTTTCACCATGCTCAGGCTATTGCCAAGCGTCTTGATTGAATTAAAATGGCCGTTTTTAAAGATTTTGACCCTTCAAGTAAGGGGCAATCCCCTTGGTCAGCCATTTGAAAGGTGATTTCCCGAGTATCCGTCTATCTATAAACAATCCTAATTAGGGTCTGCTGAACAACTTAAGTTTTAGCAGCAGACCCTAATTTCTTATCACGAATAGGAGGGGCGGATCTGCGTCCCCCCTCCTATGTGCTCGCTCGCTAGTGCCTTCACTTACGATCAGGCACATAACGCTTCACTCGCAAAAACCTCCCTCCGCACCTTTGGCTGACCACAAGTCCAAGGTTTTTTCAGCATCCTGTTGCTTTTAAGGAAAAACCCTTGGACTGGGTACAAGGGAAAAACCTATCTAACCCTTATAAACATTGAGGTTTTCCCTTGTTCAGCAAGCCCTAATTTGATATTATCCTCAAGCTTTGTTAACTTTCTGAGCCTCGGGGCGTAGCTCAGTCTGGCTAGAGCACCACGTTTGGGACGTGGGGGTCGTTGGTTCGAATCCAGTCGCCCCGACCATTTTTTTCCTACTCAGCATAGGTTTTTTTACCCTTTCGGCTCGCATCAATATCTTTTTTAATCCAAAGTATCTTTAGAGGTTCTCTTTAGTTTTATACCCTTTGATTCAAAGGCCCTTTGAATCTGTTTTTTAAAACAGTTTATGAGCTCCAAAGATTTTTATCTTGCCCTTATGTACATCCGGACTTGCTTGCCCAATCCCTTCATTAAACCTTAATAGGTCCCTACTATGAATCATCTTTACCGTATCCAGGGCCCCACACGACTTCAGGGTGCCATTTCCTTGCGTGGGGCTAAAAACGCGGTAACCAAGCAAATGGTAGCCTCCCTGCTTGCACCAGGTGTGACAGTACTGCATAATGTGCCCGAAATTGGGGATGTAGAGATTACTGCTCGGGTACTGGGTTCCCTCGGTTGCCAAATCGAACGCTCAAGCGAATTATCCCGTATGCAAATCAATACTCAATCACTTTCGACCACTACTGTTCCTGTAGAATACTCAGGGGTCAACCGTATTCCCATACTCATGGCGGGACCTCTCTTAGCCAGATATGGGAGTGCAGTGATACCCGTAATGGGAGGGTGTCAAATTGGGCCCCGCCCCGTAGACTTTCATTTACAAGGCCTCACAGCTTTGGGTGCACAAGCTGAGTACAAAGACGGGTCTTATCATTTTACTTGTGATCACTTACAGGGTGCCCATATCGACTTACCCTATCCAAGTGTGGGCGCTACCGAAAACATCATGATGGCAGCTGTTATGGCTCGTGGTAAAACAGTTATTACTAATGCTGCCATAGAACCTGAAATCATGGATTTAGCCCTTCTGCTACAAAGTATGGGTGCTATTATTCACCTTGATACTCAGCGCACCTGGATTATCCAAGGCGTGTCTAAACTTTATCCTGCAGAGCATAAAGTCATTAATGACAGAATAGAAGCTGCTTCTTTTGCCTGTGCAGCCGTTGCTACCGAGGGTGATGTCACTATTATGGGGGCAGATCAAACTCATCTGATGACCTTTCTCAACTGGCTACGCAAAGCGGGGGGAGAATGGGAAGTGTGTGAGGGTGGCATAAGGTTTTTTGGTCATCGCAAAAACCTTAAGGCCATTGCTCTCAATACTGATGTTCACCCTGGGTTCATGACAGACTGGCAACAACCTCTTGTTATGATGCTCACCCAAGCGCAAGGTGCCAGTGTTATCCACGAAACAGTTTATGAAAACCGCTTCGGTTATACAGAGGCCCTAAAACAAATGGGAGCGCATATTCAGCTGTATAGCGAGTGTCTTGGTGGCATCCCTTGTCGTTTTCGTCATTCGGATTATAAACACAGTTGTATTGTAATGGGACCGAGTACTCTCAAGGCTCATACCATAGAAATCCCCGATTTACGGGCAGGTTTTTCCTATTTGATAGCAGCAGTTTTAGCGCAGGGTTGTACCACCCTTACCGAGGTCAGATATATAGAAAGAGGTTATGACCGCATTCTCGAGAAATTCCGGAACCTGGGTGTGCAAATCGAAGTAGAATAAACCTGTATAGAGAGGTATGCCCATCACGCCCTTCGCTCTAAATAAAAACGATATACCCCTTTATGGCTTGGTCTGTGCCTTACTCAGGCAAGAGGCAAATCAAGAAAACTTGAAGCTGGCAGAGGCATTTGAAAAAACCTGCAGTAATTCACACCAAATCAAAAGATTGCTCTCTGCCCTGAGGGCTCATGGTGCCTTGGGCAAGGCTTGCGGGTGGATTGAACAACACCATCCTGTGGTTCTAGGAGGACTGCCCCAAGTATTTGGACTTTCGCATTCTCTTAAGCAGAAGGCTGAAAAAACTTGGGAACAGGGGCAAACTCTAATAGGCCTTTTAGAAAAAGCGGGTATTCAGGCAAAAGCGCTCAAAGGGCCCTGGCTCTCTGAAATTCTCTACGGTTTTAGGCACTGGCGCTTGTCAGATGATATAGACCTTTTTATCCCTGCACCCCAGCTAGGCCAAGCCGTGGAAGCCCTGTTGCACTGTGGATATAAAATGGCCTGGTATCCTCGCCAATCACAACTGGACATCCTTATTAAAAATGAATGTGAACTCAGTTTCTATCACCCCATGCAACCTGTACCCCTTGAAATCCATTGGAGGGCCTTGCCGCGGGCCTATCCTGGGTTTTTAGGATGTATAGAAAAGGGTGACCACAATTTGGAAGAATCAAAAGTTTCAGAGGAATGGCAATGGCTTTATCTTCTGGCCCATGGGGGGCTAAAACACGGATTTGACCGCTTGGCACATATATACGAACCCTATACTTTAAGTCGCAAAAATACTTTTAACATTTCCTGGGCCAGGCAGTTGGCTCAAATTCATGGCTTAGGTGCCTTAGTCAACCGTGCCGAACAGCTGCATATTTTCGCAGAATCACTCTTTGACAGCACTCATTTTTCGGCCCGTAATAAAAACCATGTACCTGGAGATCTGGATAAAAAGAGTTGTCATATGGCATTACAGGCTTGGTTTTCTGATGATGTCCCAGAACAAGGAGTTTTACCGGAAGGTAATGATAGGCAAAAATCTAGCGACCGCGGAGACATCCCTTCTGTACAAAAAAAAATAATCCCTACCTGGAGGTTTTTGTCAGAAATGCTAGGTTGGCCAGTAGGAATCCGTTACCTTTTTTACAGGGCCGTTTTGCCCTCCTATTATGATGTACGCTTTTTTAATTTACCCAAATGCTTGAGCTTTATGTATATATGGGTCAAGGCTATCCGAAAACTTGTATGGTCTTTTGATAAAAGTAAAGCATTTAGAGATGTAACCTAGCCAGGACCTGCTAAAGAAGGTAGAGTGCCTGAGAGATTTTTGTGTAAGCCATTCAAAGTCCCTGTGGTAGTTGCTCGCAGAAAGCAGCGCCTTTCTTTGCAGGCAAAAGAAAAATTATTTGCGAAAGTATAGCTGGACGATTCAACCTAAAAAGGTGCTTTTAATAGTAATTATACTTGTAACCGTATTTATAGTACTGGTAGTAGTATTGGTCCCAAAAAGAATTGGATACATCGTTTAAAATTCCACCAACGATTTGGGCATCAATGTGTCTTAGTTGCCTAATAACTTCCTCTCCAGCTTTGAGGGGTGTTGTTTTGCTTCGGAAGACCAAAAGAGTTTTTGAAACCAAGGGGGCAATGGTCAGAGTATCGGTTAATTGGAGAATGGGGGGGGAATCTAGAATAATCAAATCATAGATTTGGCCTGCCTCATGCATCAGTTTTTGGATTTTCTGTTTTGCGTAAGATTGGGTGAGACTCATAGGATCTGTGCCCGCAGAAATGGCGGATAGGTTGGCTATGCAGGTGTTCTGCACGACATCGGAGAGCTGCAAATCTTCATTTAGGTATTCGGCTAATCCCCGTTGATTTTCCAGGCCCAGTACATGGTGGAGGTTGTGACGGCGTAAATCGGCATCAATAATCAGTACTCTTTCACCTCGCAGAGCAGAGGTGGTTGCTAAAAATGCAGCAGTTGTTGTTTTACCCTCACCTTGCAGGGCTGAAGTAATCAAAAGGCTACGGTTAGTTGGGGAAAAGTTGGAGCCAGCTGGAAATAAATTAGCCAGTAATCTGCGGTAAGGCTCAAATTGAGGTTTAATCAATTCATTATTCCCCAAAGACAATAATCTCTTTCGGTCATCTTCATCATTTTTAGGTATCAGAGCTAAAAGGTTGATACCATACTTACTTTCAAGTTCTTTGCTTTTTCGTATCGTACCATCAAAAAACTCAAGGAAAAAACAGATACCCACGCCTATAACAAGGCCAATAGTGAGGCTAGAGAGAATATTGAAACTTTTTTTTGCTATCAAGGCGCCAGGCTCAATGGAACCATCCATGAAAAATACTTCCTGGGGGGTAGCCGATTTTTTGAGTCTAGTTTCCTGTAATTTCTCTTCCAACATGAAGTACATTTTTTCAGTACTTTGTTTGTTGCGAATCAGTTGTGAATATCTGAGTTCCAGTTCGGGTGCTAGGGTCAGGGTGCGGACACTGCTGGATTGTAGTTTCTCGTATTCCCTTTTTTTGTTTTGTAAAAGGTCTTTTTGCACCTTGATTTCTTGTATTTGATCTCTCAGTTTTTGGTAACGGGGGTTTTGTATGAGGGTAGTGGTGTTTGACTCTTTACTGGCATCCTGCTGCAGGAGTTTTTGTATAGCCTTCATCTTTTGTGTTACATCTTTTACCTTGGGATGATTGGGTTGGTATTTGGTAAGTAGCTGTGCCTGTTCAATCCGCATGTTCATCAATTCTTTTTGCATATCCTTATCGTAGGTGACTTCCTTAAGGAGTGAAGAATCTATTTGCACCAGTTCGCTCTGCACTAAGTATTCCTGTCTCATCAGGTGGGCTAATTCAAGATTGGTGTTGGTGATGTCTTCCGAATAAAGGCGTATTCCTGTACCGCCCTCCTTCCCTTTTGTATAAAACTCAGGGTTTTCTTCAAAAAATTCTCGTATTCGTGCTTCGTAATTTTTTAGTGAATCTTGCCGAATGTTCATTTCTTTTATGACCCAATTTTCATAATCCCGAAAGCTTTTTTGTTTGATAGCCAGGTCATACTTATCATAAACCTCTGCCAGTGTATTAGCTAATCGTGTGGAAAAACGGGGCTGAGGTGTTTCTACTCTGATGTCGATTATATTCGCTTCACCCTTGCGCGAAACAGTAAAGAGTCCAGAAAGGTGGGCGGCTGTCAGGGGAGTATCGAGTTGGCGAGCGACCTGCTTTAAAAAGCGAGAGGATTTGAGATTTTCCATATGCGTCGTCACCACATTGGCGTTTACATAATCATATCCATACCAGGGATCCATTACACCTGTCATGGATATGATGCGTAACCTGCTGCTTGAAGCGTATTTGGGTTCAAAATTAATTTTGCTGAAAAAACCAATAATAAGAGAGATGACTACCGCTAATACAATCCAATAACGCCTGTGAAGAATAGTCCCCAGGTAATCGCGCATTTCAATGTCACTCTCTTCAGAAGCAGGGCTAAAAGAGTTTTGTGGCACGACAGATGAGAGAGATATATAAGGTTCTTGTGTTTGTAGATGAGAATACCTGGGATGCGCTGGGTCTGAGGGGCTTAGGGAACCCAGGGTGGCCTTGCCTGTTATGGGTTTTTTGCGTGGGCCAGTCCCAAAGGAACTAAAATTCAGATCATTATTATTCATGAGTTAATACCACAGAGACAACTGGAAATTTGATTAGCATATACATCCCGGGCGTCATGTTTAATTGAAACCTAGTTTATAAAGGGTATGTGAATATAAAGAAGGGGTATTCGAGTAGGTGGGCTTTAACCCAAATAAGAGAGGGGTTAGGAAAACACCAATTATAATGGAGGAGAGATGCCACATGGTTTGCTCCCTGAGTATACCACTTAGAGGAGGAGAGAACCAGAAAGATTTTGCCTTTATTGGCTGGGGTCTCCCCAGTCGACAAAGGGGTCATCTTCAGATTCTGGAGAACTCTCTATTGAGGGCTCTTTTGCTGGAGTGGCTGGTGGTTCTGCAGAGTCACTTGATGCAGGAGTGGAAGAAAATGAAGATGAGGCTTTAGAAGAAGACTTTAAAGGAGCTTGGATGGGCGGATCAGATGGTTCTAAAGAGGGCGGAGTCACCCTTTCTGGATTTGGTTTTTCTGTATAAGTTGATGTTGGTGGCACTGAATTTTGGGGAATGGTTTCTGGGGGATCCTGAGGTATTGTTTGCAGATCTGTACTTGGCGCGTCCAGAGGAATGATTCCTGGGTCGCTAATAACATCGCTAGAAGGGGGAGTGGGTTTTGGAGGGGGTAAAGATGTTTTTTTCTTTGTGGATTTCTTTTTACTTGTTGTAGGTTTGGATTGAGTTTGAACAGGGGGTAAGGGTTCAGGTGGTGCCACTTCTTGAAAGTAATCAGCAGGTGGGTTTTTTGTTTTGATTACTTCAACACCACTGGGTAAATTTTCAGTTGTTGGTGCAGATGTGGAATTTGAGTTAAAATTTGTACTTGGATTTTTTTCCACTGGTGCAGGCTCTTCTGAGTGTGGAAGTTGTTCTAAAAGGCTAGGATCAGTTTCTACAGCACCAATACGGGGCAATAAGGCGTGTATGCCCGATATTTGATTCCGAACCAATTTAAGGGAAGGACTACGCAAGAGTTTGGGAAGCCTGAGTGCCTTGAGGCTCAGCTGGGTTTCAGTAGTGAGTTTGCCATCAGTTAAAAACTTTTCTTGTTCTTCGGGGGTCAGCAGGGCTATAGCTTCAGAAAAATTATTACTGTTGAGGGCTATAGCAAAATCGGTAAGCTTTTCTAGGAGTATATCACCTTCTGGTTTTTTGGGTTTTGGTGCGCAACCCACCAGAATTGAAAGGGTAATCATGCAAAAGAAGGAAAATAAGGGAAATTTTTGTTTCATAGGAACAATATAGGGTTAGGTGGGATTTTTCACACCACAAAATAGCAAAGTATATGAACCAATTTGCAGGTTATCTCCGGGACTGAGCCAGCAACGATCAATTTTATTTCCATTGACCCATGTACCGTTACTAGAATTTTGATCTGTTAACAGAACTTTGTTTCCAAATTGGGAAAGGGTACAGTGTTCCCAGGAGACGGAAGTTGTTTGTAAGACAAAGTCACAATAAGGGGCTCTTCCCAAAAGAATCAGGGGTTTTGTGTGCTCACTTAGCCTCTCGCGATTGACTTGGGTAGAGCAGTTTTCAGCTGGACTAGCTGATAGGCAGGATGAATCAGGGAGCCAATACTTTAATATCATGTTTCAATTTACATTTGCCCTAAGTCCGGGCAAGAAAAATGAAAGGCTCTCGTTTTATAAATGGGATTTGTTATATTTTCAAACTCAGGGTAATTAGCTCAGTTGGTAGAGCAGCTGACTCTTAATCAGCGGGTCAAAGGTTCAACCCCTTTATTACCCACCAATTTTTAATTATTTAATCTCATCTACGCTAAGGTGTCTAAAACAGATCCAGCTGTCTTTTCCAAAATTTCCGGGCTATTATAAAAACCTGTCTGTGCTTTTTGGCGCAGATGATCTAGGTCAACATCTCTTGTTTGACTTTTATTTACATGAACTTTGAGCCAACTATAGTCGTTTATTTTTTCTCGAGCATCAACACTCAGATCAAGGCGGTCTCCTTGCTCTTTTGACTCTGGAAGGGTTGGTTTTTCCCCAAGCTTAATTAACTGTGGGGCAATATTCCTGGACTTTAAGGGTAATAGTTCCATGTTGGCCTCAAGATCTTTATCGGAATTTCAACAAAAGACTTGAGTAGACAATTAACAGCTTAGGCGCTTACTTTTTTTTGCTTTTTTGCTTTTTTCTTTTTTCTTTTTGCTTGGTTGCTTAATTCAATCCACCAGAATTCCTAGTGGAAGTAAATAGGGAGAAGGATCGCGGGCCATCCCGTTTATATGGATCTCATAATGTAAGTGTATACCCGTAGTGCGTCCGGTATTACCCATGGTTCCTAAAAGGTCATGGCGTTGGATTTTTTGATTGAGTTTGGCCTTAATGTTATTCATATGTGCATATTTACTCTGGTATCCGTTTCCATGCGCAATTACCACCAAATTTCCATAATGCCCGCTCCAACCAGCAAAGGTGATGCGTCCATTTCCTGTAGCAACGATAGGGGTACCCAGGCGGTTAGCGATATCTTGGCCATTATGCATGGCATATGTACCTAGTACTGGGTGAAGCCGGTACCCAAACCTACTAGTAAGCTCCCCTTGGGCAGGTTTAGCAAAGGGCATGGTAGCCCATTTTTCTTTTTTTTCTGAGAGGTGTTGGGCCAAAAAAGTAAAATCATGCGAGGTGGTTTGAAGTTTATTTGAAATGTGGGATAAGTTTTTGTTAAGGACGATTAATTGGTGTTCGGGTGGTTGCAACTGTTCAAAGAATAAGGATTCAGCCGAGGAAAAGGAAGTTGAAGGGTTTGACTTAAGGTTAGCAGGGGTTGATCCAAGTTTGAGCGGTGCCGGTTTGGACATAAGGTTTGGGGCTTTTTTGTCGAGGCTAAGTCCAAGAGCAGTTGAAAGATTGGCCTGGCTGGCCAAGAGTTCCGTTAACCTCTCTTGTATGCTTTGTTCCTGATTTTGAAGGTGGTTAAGGCGGTAGTGCAAGGCCGTGTTTTGCGATTTTTGGTATAAAAAAGTGCCGGATTGGTATAGCCATACTGCCGACATAATTAAAAACCAAAACCAGCCGCTTATAAGAGGAACCGCAACTAGAAGGAGAAGCAAGATGGAAGATGGCCTTAAGGTAAAGAATCGGTAAGGTTTGGTGGGTGAAAGGTTAAAGGCAATTTTAATCATGGGTGGGCTAGGGCTTTTTGCCATGATCTTGGGGCAATCTGAGAAAGATAGGGTAGGCCAATTTCACCCAATTGAATAAAAACCGCATTTTTTATGGGACTGACCCACTTGGGCCGAGAAGGTAAGAAACCAACCAGAAAAGCGAGTACGACTATCAAAAGGTAAAACTTGGCTGCGCCAAAAAGTGCTCCTCCTATTTTATCCAAGTTTCCCAAGGGTGTGGAATTGACCCAATGGGAGAGTGCTAGACTGATGAGCCAAAAGAATAAGAGGCAAAAAATAACCAGGAGAGTTATGGTAAAAAGTGGGTATAAGAAAAGGGGTAGGTTAGGGATAATTGTTTGGAAAAAGTGGGCGAGCAGGTCCATATACCGGAGCGAAATTATAACGGCCACAACAAGAGCTATGTATTGGGCCATAGCCTTTATGAAACCGTTAAGCCAACCTTTAATGACTAGTAAACCCAAGACAAGGGCAAGAATCAAATCGAGCCAGGAAAGCTGTGTCATGTTTTTGTGTACTAGGCAACCCGGCGCAAAAGCTGAGTGCGCATTTGATCAAGTGTTTCGTAAGGCACGGGGAGACTTCCGACTCCGCAGCGCATACCAGGTCTATCGCAATGGAAATCCGAACCACCAGAACAGATTAAATTCCATTTTTTCGCTAGAGAGCGGTATTTTAAACTTGATTGTTTATCCATCCCTGGACAAAATGTTTCAATTCCAATAAGCCCAGAGGCAACAAAACTTTCGAGAAGGTCATCGCGGTTGTATTTTGCGGGGTGCGCCAGAACAGGTATGCCACCAGCCTCAGAGATGAGTTCAATTGCAAATTTGGGAGTTGGTTTGTTTAGCTCAAATTCTCTAACAAAATCAAGGTGCAGGTATTTTTCAAAGGCTTCGGAATAGCTACTGACATATTCTTCCTCGAGCATGACAGCAGCAATGTGTGGACGACCTACTGAGGTGCCTTTTGCTTTTTCAAAAACACGGTCTAAGGATATACTTATCCCCTGTTTTTCTAGTTTGGCAATGATTTGTGCTGCACGTTGCCTACGGTTATTTTGCAGTTCAGCCAATTTTAGGTTTAAGCCTAGGTGGGTAGGATCAAACAAATAACCCAGTATATGTATTTCTGAATTGTTATCAAAAGTTGAGATTTCTACTCCGCTAACAAACTCGATGTTATGCTCGTGGGCCACTTTTTGAGCTTCAGCAAGTCCATCGAGGGTGTCATGGTCGGTGAGCGAAAGTGCGCGTACTTTGTTTTGGGCGGCCATGGCAACCAATTCGGTCACGCTGTGTAAACCATCCGAATAAAGAGAATGCATATGCAAATCGATATAAGAACCTTGCTTGGGCAGGTGCACGGGGAGTTCGGTATGGTGTGTAGAAAGAGTTTCTTTCATGCCTGACCTTGACCCAAACGATTTATACAGAATTCGGGTTCAACTCTTAAGCTACATTTTTCCGTGAGAGGTTTCAGGTAGTAGGAATATTTTTCTCACCCAAACTCCGCTTAAAATCTTTTTCCCTTTCCTTTTCTTAAGTTGGGTATACCTGGTAAGAGGTTTTTTAGGGTTAACTTTTAAAAAGGAGTTTTCTCGTGGCCTACAGGCAAGCGTTTCGGGTGTGCCTGATTGTGGTTTGAAGCTTCTACAAGTGAAGAACGAGCATGTTGATTTTGCACTGCCACAACTTTCAACAACGGTCGGCGGCTATGTGCCATCGCGAAACATGCCAAGCAGGTCTAGCGATTTTGAACATCTCCTGACTAGGGTATGCTTTGATAAATTAAGTTGTTTAGCAGACCCTACCTGGGTGAAAAGAGATTGTATTTAGGGTTTTTCATAAAACAAACTTGCCCTAACCATCAGAATAAAACATTTTTAAGCCATGATAGTACCCGTTATTCTTGCAGGTGGCCGAGGCGAGCGTTTTTGGCCTTACAGTAATCAAAAACAACCCAAACAACTTTTACCTTTAGCAAGCAACCAAACTCTTCTCGAAGATACGCTTTGCCATGTTTCTTCCTGGAAAGACCGAGGGCCCATCCTCATTATTGCTGCTCAACACCTAGAGGCGCCTATTAAGGCCCTACTCCGCAAGTCGTCCTTTAAAAAGGATGTTGTTTTAATTGGTGAACCAAGAGCCCGCAATACTGCTGCTGCAATTGCTCTTGCTAGCAAAATAATTCAAAATTTTGATCCGCAACCAGTGATGGCTGTGGTTACGGCCGATCATGCTATTGCCCCAAGTTCAGCTTTGGCAAAAGCCTTCGCTTGTGCTTCTAAAATAGCCCGGGATACAGGTGATCTTGTCACTTTTGGTATAAAGCCCTCACGCCCAGAAACAGGTTACGGATATATAGAAACCCAAGGACAAGATATTAAAGTTTTAGGCCTACCCAGTTTTAAGGTAAAACGGTTTGCAGAAAAGCCAGCCTTAGCGCAGGCCAAAAAGTTTGTTGCCTCAGGCCGCTTTTTTTGGAATAGCGGGCTTTTTGCCTGGCGTACAGATGTAATCTGGAAAGCTTTCGAAAACCATCTCCCGGAAATGTATAAGGCCTTTAATTCTGTTCCTGTTCTAAAACCAGGTTCCTCTACCTTTCAAGCCAATCTCAAAAAAATCTATGACTCATTTGAAGGCGAATCTATTGATTATGGCATTATGGAAAAAGCACAATCCATCCGAGTTGTGATTCCTCAGTTTTCCTGGGATGACATTGGTGCTTGGTCGGCGCTCGATCGGCTTAAAAAAGCAGATGCCCAAGGCAATCGGCTGTTTGGGCAGGGAGTAACACTTGATTCTTCCAATGTGACCACTTTTGCCAAAGAAGGGCTGGTAGCAGTTTTTGGCTTAAAGGATATATTGGTGGTGCAGCATGGTGCTGTTACCCTTGTGTGCCCCAAAGACAAAAGTCCCGATCTCAAAAAAATGGTTGCTGAAGTAGCAAAAAACCCTGCTTACAAACAATATTTGTAAAGAATTTTTATTACCCCCTTTAAACAGGGGGATGATACCCAATCTACCTGGCCCTTCTAGGGGTAATATTCAAGTTAAATCGATTTGTGCTGTGGGAAAAAGCCAGCGGGTATCGCCTGGATGGCCAGCCTGGACGCCAAATAATTGAATCTTTTTTCTAGCCAAATGCCCTAATGCCAAAGCCGGACAGTGTAGTCCAGCTACGGCATCCGCATGTTCGAGCAGGAGTAAAGTTTTTCCCAAGGGTAATTTTTGGAAAAAGCGGAGTGTGGACCATTTTTTGGGTAAAGAAAAAAGTTTTTGCGCAAGATGCCCATCGGCTATGACTACTTGAGATTTGATTTCCGGATTATAGGTAGACAGACGATCAAGCCAAAGTTGCAGGTAATGGTTTTGTTTGCGTGCGCTTCTAAAAGGGTTCCAGAAGAAAACAGCTAAAAAGGGTGGTAAGGGAGTACCTGTATCAAAGAGTGATTCAGGGCCTTGCCCTGTTCCTAGCTGGATTTTATTAAAAAGGTTTTTACAGTCAAATTCCCAGGGCAAGGTCAATTGGGTAAGTGCCTTTAAAAAGGTGCTTGCTGAAATAATAAGGTTGGCAAAGGGATGATGTTGCGCCGAAATGGAGATTCGCAAGGGTGTAGGACATTGTCCCATAAGTCTAAGAAGCCTTAAGGGAAGTTGAGGATCAAGACAAAAGAGGGCTTCAGGCGGATTTTCTGTGAGATTTTGGAGAAGCTGTAAATATGTAGGGTCGTCCAAATACAAAGTATCGCTAGCTATAAGCTGGGCCTCAGGGAAGAATCCCTTTATAAATTCGAGGATGGTTTGTTCTGCAACAAGAATCTGCGGGCCCTTTTTGGATAAACTTGCAAAGTGCTGCAGTACAGGTAGGGTAAAGAATACCTCATCTATAGAGTTTGGTAAAAAAAACAAGGTAGATTTAGGCCAAGCTTTTTGAGGAATTTGTAGGGGTGGTAGGCTTGGGCGCAGGGGCTGCAAGCATAAATTACGCTTTACTCCGTAAGGAAGAAAGTTTCCTAGGGACTTGGGAAAATTTTTAGCCAGTTTTTCTTGCATGATTGCTATTACATTGTACGAATGGTAGTATAGGAAAATCTTGCTATGAAATGGCCCCTGACCCTATTACTTTTGTTTTTTTTGGCTTTAGCCAATGCCTTTCTGGGTTGGGCTATAACCGGGGTTTTACCAGGCGCCTGGTTGCAATCAGGTGGTTGGCTCGAAATTTTAATTACCAGCATTCTCCTGAGCCTATTGGCTTATATGCTTATTGGCCTTCTCGATTTATCCCAACAGGGTAGATTTCTTGCTGTCTGGTTTCTCATATTGGTCGGGGGGATTTTAACTTTTTACACCAATGGGGCTCAAAAAGCCTTACCATGGTGCTTGCTTTTGGGTTTAGTTGGAACCCTCTCTCATCACCTGAGGGGGCAAGAAAAAATTTTGGCTGGCTTATCTATATGGTTTTGGTGCCTGGGTGGGTACTTTCAATTTTGGGGTTTTACTCCTGGGCTGGTTTTCCCAACTTTTTCTGAGGCCTTTTGGGTTTTACCCTCAATTACAGCACTCTGGCTGGCCCTATCCGAATTTACAAGTTGGCGTCAACGCTCACTTACAGCTGCGGAAAATGGTTTATTTCCACCTGAAGATATACGCACCCAAACACTGGGCCGCGTGGACAGCTCAATGCGTGAATTGGGATCGGAAGATAAAACTGGCTTTTTACTCGGGCCCGAGGAGAGTCTTGCCCTTGAGGCGGAGTCACTTAAAAATATTCTCGATCCCGTAGTGTACTTTATGCACCAAAATTTTAAGGCACATACTTCTTTAGGGTATGTAGCCAGCGCTTCCGGAAAAGAATTTTATCTCAATGTGGTTTATACTCGAGGAGGTAAGGTCAAAGCCGATTCAACTGTTCTGTGGGGTAAAGGTCTTTTAGGTGATGTCGCAACCAAGCGGAAAATTTTTATAAGTGGTGATCTTAGGGCCTATAAAGCTGAGCTAGACTATTATCAAGGCCATCAAGACATCAACTCCATTATTGTATTGCCTGTCTTAAAACCTGGTGAGAGCAGGGTTGAAGGTTTGCTGGTAGTAGATAGCGATCGGGTACGAGCCTTTACTGATCAACACAAAGAATCCATGAAAAGATTTGGACAAATTGCCCTGGCTCTCTTGGTTAATAGTCGACTTACCATGCAGGTAAAAACTCAGGCTGAATGGGCAGATACTTTGTATGAGGTATCGCGTCGTCTCAATGGATCGCTCGGTAGTCGACAGATATATTCCATCTTAACCGAAACTTTACCTCAATTCTTTATATATGATCGTTTTTTTGTTTGCACCTACAATCCCCAAAGCGCCTTAGGTATTGCTTGGCAAACTGACAAGGAAAGTACGCAAACGCAGCCACAAAGACACAATTTTAGTCTTAAAAATCCCAAAGGAATTTATGCGCATGTATTTAGGACCGGAAAAGATTTATTGACTAAAAATTTCAGGAATGAAAAAGAATGGATGCGCTTCGATACTCCAGAAAATCCCGAGAATCGTCCCGCCGAATTGTTGATGAGTCCCCTACATGATGATAAGGGAGCAGTTCTTGCTCTTATTGGGATTGAATCCGATTTGACAGGGGTTTATTCTCCCACCGAATTACAAAGAATGAATATTCTTCTGGCTAATTTTTCAGTTGCACTAGTCAAGGCTCGTATTATGGAAGACTTTGAACGGCAAGCGACTCTCGATGGGTTAACAGGCATTCCAAACCACCGCAAGCTACAGGAAACTATTGATTTAGAATTGAGCAGATCCAACCGCTATCATGATCCTCTGGCATTTTTCCTTCTGGATATTGATCATTTTAAAAAATTTAATGATACCTATGGGCACCCGATGGGTGATATAGTTTTAAAACGGGTTGCAGGAGCTTTGCAGTCTTCCATTCGCGGTTCAGACTTTTGTGCACGCTATGGGGGTGAAGAATTTGCTGTAGTGATGATCCAGGCTACACATGAAAAAGCTATGGTCTTGGGAGAGCGCATACGAACTTCGATAGAGTCTTTGATTCTAGAATACGAAGGTATTGATTTGCATGTTACAGTCAGTCTAGGTTGCGCTATATTTAATCCAAAAATAATGGATAAAAAAACTTGGATTGCATCTGCAGATAAAGCCCTATACATGTCTAAGGAAAACGGGCGTAACCGTCTCACTTTTTTTAAAGAGTAAGATTCTTTCTAGACTAAGGTCAGGTCAAACAGCTGGCCCTTATCTCAGAGCCTAAAGTAGATTGATAGTTCCTGCATCAATGGGCTCTCTGAGCACTTGATTTTTTAAAGCAGAATTTAGAGATTCCCTTAATTTAAAGCAAAGTATAACAGGTGCCCCAAAGAAATAAGCACAAGGTAGAAGCTAAACCAATGTAGTTTGCCTTTGCGTATAAACGACGTGAGCCAGTAAAGGCTGCCCAAACCTACAGCAAAGGAAACAAAGACGCCCCAGATCATTTGAGGCCAGGAGAGGGTTTGGGGGGAATGCATGAGTTCGGGTAGTTTGAAAAGAATGGCTGCAAGAACTATGGGTATGGAGAGTAAAAAGGAGTATTCGCCTGCATCTTCCCGTTTGAGTTTGAGGGCAAGACCAGCGGCAATGGTGGTGCCGGAGCGGGAGATGCCGGGTAACATGGCAAGGGATTGTGCAAGCCCCAAGATTAGGGCTTTTTTAATTCCAACCTGGTGCGCAGCCAGTGTTCCTGTGGCATACTTTTGCGAGAGCCAAAGTACCAGGGCGGTTACTAGGAGGCAAAAACAAACAATGACGGGGTTGTTGAAGGCCGCTTCAATTTTTTCTTCGAGGAGAACTCCCAACAGCCCAGTTACAGCTGTTGAGAGGATAATATAAAGACCTGTTTTTAGAGATAGGGGGTCTTTCTGAACCATTCCTTTTAAGAGATTAAGGATGCGCTGTCGGAGAGCAAAACTGACGGCCAAAAGTGTGCCTAGGTGTAACAAAAGATCAAAAGCCAGATTGGCTTCTTTATTGCCAAGCCAGAGGTTCATAAATACAAGGTGTGCTGATGAACTGACTGGTAAAAATTCGGTTAAGCCCTGAATAAGGCCCATCATTGTTGCTTCAAACATGCAGTAAAATGTACATTCCCTCGGGCATGTCTGCGAATAAAAAGAATGTTCTGGTTGTAGGTCTTAATCCGGCCTGGCAGGTTTTCCTTGATTTTCCTTCTTTGACCCTAGGAGAAGTAAACCGGGCGCAAAAAAAACTCCAGGGCGCTTCAGGGAAGGGGTTAAATGTCTGTCAGATTCTTCAGCAACTTCTTGATCATCCAGGCTCGGGCAGCCTAAAGGCATCTGAAAAAAGTCGTATTGGCCTTTTGCAAATTTTAGGTGGAAAGACAGGGCGTGCAATTGCCAAAAGCTGTCGCGAGAGAGGTATTGAAAATTTCGCCCTTTGGCAAAAAATCGAAAACCGCACCTGCTATACAATACATGAAAACGGAACGCACCAGGTTACTGAATGTATAGAGCCCTTCACTCTGTCTCCCACCTCTCCTTCAAAAAAAGCCACGCAAAAAGTTATTGAAAAGCTCAGTCAAGGGGGGTATGGTCTTAAAATAGTATCAGGCAGTTTTCCTGCCCTGACACCTCAATGGCTTCGTGATCACATAGGGCAATGTGCACCGCAAGCAGATTTGTTTTTGGATACTCTTGAATGCGCTGATACATCACTGTTGAACCAGGCCCGTTGGCTTAAAATCAATGAGGCTGAGTGGAAAAGTCTGATAGACCAGGGTAAGATAAATAACAAAACTTTTAAATTTACCCAGATTCTCATAACCAGGGGACCGGAACCTGCCCTGGCTGCCCTTACCAAGGGAAAGGGAATGTATTCTTGTTTTGAAGTGGTTTTGCCTCATTCTCTCTTGCCTGCACAGATTCGTCCTGAATATCCCATTGGGGCCGGAGATGCCGTCTTAGCCGGACTAGTCTGGGCCAGCCTTCAAAAGTGGAGCGTTCAGGAGTGCATAGGCTTTGGTTTGTGTGCAGGAGTTGCAAGTTGTACCCAACCTTTACCAGGGGTGCTCGATGTATCTCTTGCGCATGCCTTGTGGAAATCTTACAAAACTCAAGCTCGGTTTTTACCTTTGGAATCTAATCATCCTTTAGCCTCTATCTTCCGATGAATCCTAGGTTCCTACTTCTTTGTACCGCAACGCAGGCAGAAATGGATTGTCTTTTGCCTTTGCCCTCCTTTGTTCATCCCCTTGTTTGTGGGGTAGGAATTGCTGCCACCTTGCACAGCCTGTATACTTATCAAATAAATAATACTCTCCCTAAATTGGTTATTCAGGCTGGTCTGGCGGGTCTTTATACCCATGAGCCGGATCCCCAAGGTATATATGTGATTAGTTCTGAGCGCTATGCTGATCTGGGTCTGGAAAGCGGACAAGAACCCCGAACTTTAACCTTGTACCCGCCTCATCAGCCTATTTTCTATGCACATAAACAATACTGGAGTTCTCTTCAAAATAATCCCGTGCAACAGGCGCAGGGTCTTACTGTGCAGTGTTGTACGGGTACTGAAACTACACAGCAAATGATGAGTAAAGCACATAACCTGGAGCCTGGGGAATTTTACACTGAAAGCATGGAGGGGATGCCCCTAGCAGAATGGGCCGAAAAACTTTCACTGCCCTGGTTACAAATCAGATCGATCAGCAACCGCGTGGGTAAAAGGAGTATTACAGCCCATAGTATCGAACGGTCACTTGCTGAACTGGGAATGTATTTTAAAAAAATAGATTGGAATCTTTTGTGCAACTCCATTTAGCAATCAGCCCCTGTCCCAATGATATATACATATATGCGGGTATAATACTGGGGCATGTAGTTGTGCGTGAAGGGTATACAGTTCACACTAGTTTTCATGATATTGAAACATTGAATGAAATGGCAGTAGAATCTTCTTGGGACGCCTTGAAGTTAAGTGCTGCACGCTATACATATTTGCAAAAAGACTTAACCTTATTGCCTTGTGGCGGGGCAATGGGGTATGGATGTGGCCCTTTGTTAGTGCGAAATAATAGAGTGAGCCCTGCTTCCTTGGCTTCTCCAAGTCTCCCGGAGCCAGTAGAGTTGGATACCTTATCACAAAATGAATCTCCACTTCCCCTCCAGCCCTTAGGCAAAGTTGAAAATAGGCTCAATTCAAATTATGGCAAAACAAAACTACTAGAAAATGTAATACAGAGTCCAGGCTCTGCAACTTTAAAGGTGTGGGTACCGGGGAAATTTACAACAGCTGCAGGGCTCCTTAAATTTTATAATCCGCAGGCTCTTTGTGAGTTTATGCGTTTCGAGCTCCTCTATACTTACCTCCTAAAGCACCCTGGTGAGACAGGTGTAATCATTCATGAAAATCGGTTCACCTGGCAACGCGATGGGTTGGAGTTAATTTGTGATCTGGGGGCCTATTGGGAAAGTCAAACCACCTGTCCAATTCCCTTAGGGGTAGCTGTAGTCAAGGATAAAAATGCATTTGGAGCGTGGGCACAGGCTATCCGGGCTAGTTTGCAGTGGAGCCGGGAAAATGAAAACCAGGTTCTCGAATTATGCTCACATTATGCACAGGAGACCGAGATTGCAGTTGTACAAAAACATATTAAGACCTTTGTAAACGATTTTTCTTGGGATATAGGCCAAAAAGGCCAGGAGGCTTTGAATGTATTAGGTTACCATCTCAAGGGAAGTGAATAGATCTGTTTAATGAGGGTCTGCTGAAAAATTCCGTTTTTTGAGCCCTCCAACCCTGGCGATTAACTGAAAGGCTCTTGTTCTCCAAAGATTGATAAGAGAACTACTTGAGAATGCGGCAAAAAAAGCCGATATATTAAGGCGGAAAGACTTTCCATTGACTAAGGATTATTCTGCCTAGTTGCCTATTCAAAATCCCCGAAAGGAAAGCGGATCTTACTTAAAGAGATCCTAAAACAAGAGATACCCAGATTTTAATTGAGGATAATCTGGGTTTTTTTATTAAAAAGTCGGGATATTTTTAAAAGAACTGATCTTTTAAATTCTTGGCAAGACCCTTGCTTCTATTTCTGAACAGGGAGAAAAAGTATGGTTAATGGTTTAGCCACAGCATCTATGGGCATGCGCCATGCAATTAATAAACAGGATGTGCTAAGTAATAACCTTGCCAATGTGCAATCTAGTGGCTTTAAACTAGCCAAGCTTGTGACTAGCACTGAAGTCGACATCCGCCCAAATGATGAGGGCCTTCTAGTACAGCGGGAAGAACAAATTGTAGATGATGTTTTTCTGGATTTTAGCCCCGGTCCCTTGATTGAGACGCAAAACCCCTTTGATGTGTCCTTGCGTGGAGCAGGCTTTCTCGAGGTTCAATCAGGGCAGGAAGTGGTCTATACACGGAGCGGTCATTTTGCTAAAAGTGAGGAAGGCTTTTTGGTCACCCTCAGTGGAGATAGGGTTTTAAGTGATTTGGGATCTGAAATTGCCTTGGATGGTGAAAAGATGACGATCAGTGAAGATGGCGGAGTTTTTGTTGATGGACTTAAGGTGGCGCAGCTTGGATTGAAGAATTTTGCACAAACCCAATCTTTACAGAGCATGGGACAAGGATATTTCAGAAATTCAGATCCTGTTAATAATCCAGCTCAAGCAGCAGAATCAGTCCGCGTGGCGCAAGGTTATTTAGAAGGTTCGAATGTTAATTCGGTAGACAGTATGGTGCAGATGATTGCTGTATTCCGCAATTATGAGGCAGGTCAAAAAGTGATTGCGGCTATTGATGACACCTTGGGTAAGGCTGTAAATGAAATTGGCCGGGTAGGCTAGTGAATTTTTCTGAGAAGGTAAGTTTAGTCTATACACTTGTATAGAGAAGGAGTTTTTATGATTCGCAGTTTATATACCGCCGCCACGGGCATGAAGGCTAATCAGCTCTATGTTGATAATATTTCTAATAACCTGGCCAATGTCAATACAACCGCATATAAAAAATCAAAAATGGAATTTGAAGATTTATTATATCAAACTTTGGTGGAGCCTGGTTCTGGAAATGCTGAAGGGGCGCGTAATCCTGCCGGATTGCAGGTGGGTTTGGGTGTTAAAGCGATTAGCAGTCAAAAAATTTTCACACAGGGTAATCTCACCCAGACTGAAAATCCTCTGGATGTAACGATCCAAGGAAATGGTTTTTTCCAGATTATGATGCCAGATGGAAAGGTCGCTTACAGTAGAGATGGAAGTTTTCAGGTTGCAGCAGATGGCAATCTTGTTACCTCCCAAGGCTATCTGGTAGAGCCTCCAGTAGTTATTCCTGAAGGCACACAACAAATTTCTATTGATGACCGCGGTAGAGTTATGGTTGTACTTGAAAACTCGGAGGTGTCCGAAGAGGTGGGGCAACTCGAAACTGCCCAGTTTATCAATACTGCAGGGCTTTTATCCCTGGGGAATAATTTGTTCGCCTCTACTCCTGCCAGTGGAGAAGCTGAGCCAGGTATACCGGGCGAAAGAGGGTTAGGACTTTTAAAATCAGGCTACCTAGAAACTTCTAATGTGCAGCTTGTTGAGGAAATGGTCAGTATGATTGTCGCGCAACGAGCCTATGAAATAAGCTCAAAGGCCATCCAAACCAGTGAAGAAATGCTGCAACTGGCAAACAACCTCAGGCGTTAGATGTATAGCTGGATTCAATTGAAATTTTATTTTTACAAGCGGTTAATGCGCTTGGTGTTAATGATTTTTACAATAGGACCAGTTTGGAGCCTGAACACACAGCCCCCTTGTGTTAAACTGATCTTTCATGACAGTATTAGTCTGGTTCAACCCACCTTGTACCTTGCTGATATACTCAAAGAGGTCAAGGCATGTAGTTCTTTGGTCGGGTGGTCCGAAAGGGAACAACCTAACCCGGAGAGACTTACACATTTATTGATGAGCGATACAGTCAACTTGGGACCAGCAGCGCCTTTTGGTCTGCGTCGGTATTTGCTGGCACATCATATACATTTGGCATTAAAGCGTACCTATAAGGGCAAAATACAATTTGAGAGTAATTGGGATCACCGGGTCTTGGTTTCCAGTCAGGCTGAAAGCTGGCCACTTGCAAGTCTAGATTCTCTGGTTTGGAGTTTTTTAGAAGAACAGAATGGCGGTCCAGTTAGGGCGCCCTTGCTAGATTCACTGAATCCTCCCTACAGGGCTGGTGAACTCAGTTGGAGGTATGAATCAAAACCTCCCTCTATATTAGTTCCCCAAACACTTGATTCCATGCGACTAAAAATGTTAAATCCTGGAGAGGTTTGGCGTGGAAGTTTGCCTCTAGTTTTACATGTATATGGACAAGGTGCTGAGAGGAAGTTTCCTTTCACCCTGGTTCTGGAAAAATATGATAGTGTGTGGGTGGCAAAAAAAACCTTAGTACGCGGTTCAGTTTTAGATGTGGGGAGTTTCCGCAGGGAATTACGCGATGTACTGATTTTACCTACAAGTTGTGTGCGTGATATGGCCCAGGTTGAGGGACATTTGCTAAAACAGACCCTCCAGACAGATCGGGTGTTGACGGTTAGGCACGCCGATGTACCTCCCTTGGTGATAGCCGGCAGCCAGGTTAGGGTGCAAGCCGTACAGGGTGGGATCACCCTGAATTGGCAAGGCTTTGCAAAACAGAGTGGTCGCACTGGTGATTTAATTCAGGTAAGGGAATTGAATGGAAATCGCCTTATTAGAGCACGGGTGCGCACAGCTACAGAACTGGATTGGGTAGGGACCGTGGGGAGAAGGAAGTATGGAGAATTATAATTTTTTTAAAACATTTGTGAATCGCAAGAAATACTTTGAAATAAAACACAAACTCCTTGGAAGTTGTAGTTATCAGGGAGTGTTTCAAGATAGAGAAAAAATCGGTTTGTATAGAGGGAGTTTAGTAAGTGAAAAAATACCTGCCCCTTTCAGTTTATATATACTTCTGTGTTTTTTTGTTTTTGGAGGGATTCAAATAAATCTCCCGGCGCAGGAACTGCCGCATCAATACAGTTTATTTACTGATAAAAAAGGTAAGCAGGTGGATGACTTGCTTACCATACTGATTGTTGAGCAGGCCCAAGCCAAAAACAATACACGCACCGAAACGGACATTGACCAAAAATCCGCCTTTAATCTTGCGGCAGGTAAGGGGAAGTTGGCAGGTCTTATTCCTGGCATGGGAATGGGCTTTAATCAGGCCTCGGATTATGATGGACAAGGTAAAACTTCCAGGTCGGGTGAAGTTGCAGGAAAGGTTTCGGCCCGGGTTGTGGCTATCTATGAAAATGGAAATATGCTTATCGAGGGGCATAAGGAAGTTGAAATTAATAATGAGACGGAAATTATTAGGGTAACGGGAATTATTAGGCCAGAAGATATCAATTATGATAACACTCTGTTTTCCCACAAAATTGCTAACGCTAAAATACAGTATACAGGGAAAGGTGACACCCAAAATGCACATCGTCCCGGCATTTTTACTCGATTCATTAACTGGATTTTTTAAGGAGTCAAGTATGTACCTAGGGGTAAAAGAATCAAAAGTAAGGGTGAGTCAAATTCAGGATCGATTAAAAGCTGCAATAAAAATGCGCTTTCAGGGTAAAACGAGTCTGTTACTTAGCCTGATGTGTTTTTTAATTTTAAATCTCGATATATATGGAGCCCGGGCTAAAGATGCGGGCCAGATTGTGGGCCTGGGCCCAACTCAATTAACCGGTTTTGGACTGGTGATGGGATTGCGTAATACTGGAGATGGGCCCCGTACATCCTTTACTACCAAGGGAATTGTAAATATGCTCAGAAACATGGGTCTTGATGTTCCTCAAAATGAAGTGCGTGTTAAGAATGTAGCCGCAGTCATGGTTACAGCTCAGCTACCTCCCTTTGCAAAAAAAGGATCAAAAATTGATATTACCCTTTCTAGTATAGGTGATGCTCGCAGTCTTGAGGGTGGAACTCTGGTGATGACACCACTGACCGCAGCAGATGGGAAAATATACGCTTTGGGGCAGGGGGCACTCTCCATCGGAGGATTCTCCACAGGTGGCGGTAATGAGGATGCCGGTATACGGCGGAATCATACCCTGGTTGCGGAAATTCCCGGAGGTGCTCTAGTACAAAAAGAAAATCAATGGCAAATTATGCCAGAAGGAAATTTAACCTATACCTTGCACCAGCCTGATTTTTCTTCGCTAGTCGCGCTCGTAAAAGCGGTCAATAGCGCATTAGGGGATACAGTGGCTAGAGCTGTTGATGCTGCTTCCTTAGAGCTCAAGGTGCCTTCGAGTTATTCTGGTGAAGTTCCCAGGTTTCTGGCTGATTTTGAACAAATAGCCTTTGCGCCGGACATACCCAATCGGGTTGTACTCAATGAAAAAACGGGAACTCTGGTCGCAGGTGGTGAAATAGCCATTGCACCTGTAGCTGTCACCCATGGAAGTTTGACCATCTCTGTTTCAAATGAAGAGACTACAGAACAATCTACCGATCAGGAGCCAAGACGCCAGCGCAACACTACAGCTACCACGCGCTCAAATCGCAATGTACAGGCAGAACAACAAAAAGCTGACATCAAAGTTTTACCTAAAATCAGCAGTGTTGCTGAACTGGCTACAGCGCTCAATGCTTTGGGTGTGGGGCCCCGTGATTTAATTGCCATTTTTCAGGCTATAAAAAAAGCTGGTGCCCTGGATGCAGAATTGGTGGTTATGTAATCAGGCCTTTGTATTCATAGCTACTTTCGGCAAACGGGCGGGGCTATGTACCGTCTCGACACATGCGAAGCATGTCTAGCGATGAGATATAACCGCTGATGTACGAAGTCGCGAAGCGACAAGTGCATTAGCGGGAACCGCCGACCGATGTTCAAAATCGCTAGTGATTTTGAACATCTCGCAAATAACCTCCCCCCGCACCTTTGGCTGAATTCAAGCCCTAATAAGGCCCAAAAACAAAACTATTTTTCGAGTAGCTCCTAAAATTTCTAAAAAAACTCTTGTTCTGCTATTTTTCTAGCGGTAAAATTTGTGGGGAGTTTTATTTGTACACAGGTGCTCTAGAGACTCCACACTCCTTGTTTAAGCTGGAAAGTTAGACCGCATGATCCATACTGAATTATTAGCAATTGCCAAGCTTTCAGGCTGTACCCTATTTGTGGAAACAGGTACATGTAAAGGTGCTTCACTCTTTAGGGCTGTGACATCAGGTATCTTTAGAACCTGCTTATCCTGTGAAATTCAGGAATCACTTTACAAGGCTTTTGTATCCCGTTATCCCAATAATCCAAAAAGGCAAACTTTTTTGGGAAGTAGTTTAGACTGTTTAGAGTCTGATCTTTTGCCCCGTATATCAGAGCAAGATATTCCCTTCTTTTGGCTTGATGCACATTATAGCGAAGGGGCTACAGGTGGATCTGATTTGCCTTGCCCCTTGCTAGAAGAGCTTGAACTTATTGGCAAGGCTCTCACTGGCCGCAAGGCCGTTATTGCAATTGATGATATAGATTTTTTAGGCCACAGCGACAGGGCAGTGCAGGGCCATAATTGGCCGACCTCAGCACAGGTACGGGAGGTTTTGAAGAAATATTTTTCCAATCTTGTAGAAATCGATTACTATAAAAAACAAAAAGTGAATAACGGTGTTTTAGTATTAGCTCCTTTTACACCAGATCCCCAAAAAACAGCCCGTCTGGTTCGCTACTACCAAAAAAAAGAGAAAATCATTTTTTGGTGGAAGCACCAAATTGAAAACCCCATCCGCAAAAAAATGGGATTGCCTCTTTAATTTTTTTGAGCCATACATTTGAATCGCCAACGGATTGGGCGACAGGATAAAGTATACTTTGAATCGAGCCTTTTTGATGGAAAGCTCTTAAATTCGACCGCAGCGCTGAGTACTGGTATAGGTGGGCGTGCTTGGTTAGTCCCAAAAGTTTCTGCACTTGATTGGGTTGTTGGTATTAATTCTGTGCCGTTTCACTCTATAGGCCCATATTTTCAGTTAAAATACAGCAACCAAAATCTAGGTGTGCTTATTGGTGGACGGTATGGAACAAAATCAGGAAATGGTAATAATGATGATGAGGGCCCTACCTTTACTGTTAAGGCCAGCGAGTATGCAATCTATACTGGATTACAGTTTAGATTGCCTCGTTAACAGAAGCTTATTATTTGAAATGCGTTAATGCCGTTTTCCCAATGGGGAACACATTAAATCCCAATTCAAATAGTTTTTTATGATCAAGGATATTGCGTCCATCAAATATAAAGGCAGGTTTGTGCATGGAAGCAAAAATTTTCTGATAATCAAGGGCTTTATATTCTTTCCATTCGGTTAGGATGGCAACCGCATGTGCTCCTTGTGCAGCAGAATAAGGGTCGCTACTAAACTCAACCTGATTGAGTTCGTCCTTGAGTTCCAGCTTTGCGTTTTCGATGGCTTCGGGATCAGTTATTACCAGATGTGCCCGTTCAGCCAGGAGCTCGCGACAGACTTGAATGGCGGGACTCTCCCGAGTATCGCCTGTATCAGCCTTGAAGGCAAAGCCAAAAATGGCAATTCTTTTGCCAGCAACTGTATTAAACATGTTGGCGAGCATTTTTTTTACAAAACGGGCTTCTTGCCATTCGTTAATTTTCACTACTGATTCCCAATAATGAGCGACTTCTTCGAGCCCATAACTCCGGCATATATAGACCAAATTGAGTATGTCTTTTTTAAAACATGAGCCACCAAAGCCAACAGAAGACTTGAGAAATTTTGAGCCAATCCGACTATCGGTTCCAATGGCATATGCGACTTCATTGACATCAGCTTCGGTGACTTCACAGAGGGCTGAAATAGAGTTAATGGAGGAAATGCGTTGGGCTAAAAAGGCGTTGGCGGTAAGTTTGGAAAGTTCAGCACTCCAAATATTGGATTCTATGATGTTTTGTTGATTAACCCAATGTGCGTAAAGGTCGCAAACTGTTTTGCGGGCTTTTAGGCCTTGGGGGGTTTCGCGAGATCCAACAAGTACCCGGTCGGGCGCTTCTAAATCGGCTATGGCAGTGCCTTCGGCTAAAAACTCAGGGTTGGAAATAACATCAAATTGAATGTTTTTGGTATTTGCATTGAGTATGCGCTCCATAGCCTCAGCTGTGCGGACAGGCAAAGTTGATTTTTCAACAATGATTTTTGGGCTGGAGGAATGCTCGACTATTTGGTGAGCGGTTTTTTCCCAATACTGAAGGTCGGCAGCCATACCTGCGCCGTGTCCGAAACTTTTGGTAGGGGTATGTACTGCAACAAAAATGATATCTGCTTCGGTGATGCCCTGATTAACCGCAGTAGAGAAAAACAAATTTTTACCCCGGGCTTTTTTAACAACTTCAAGAAGGCCTGGTTCGTAAATGGGAAGCTTGTCAGAATTCCAGGCGGCTATGCGTTTTTCGTTGATATCGACAACAGTAACTTTGACTTCAGGGCATTTAGAGGCGATCATGGCCATGGTAGGACCACCTACATAACCTGCACCGATACAAAGAACATTAATTTTAAATTCCATGATTTTACCACTCAGAATTAAGGGCTTTTTAAGTTAGTAAAAAAATGGGTCTCAAGACCATAAATGCTGGCAAAATAGGGATGCCTGGGGTTGTGTTTCTTTTGAAGGTAATGCCCGTAACGCTCCGGACGGTTGCTGGCGGAAAGACGCGTTAATACTTTGCGAAACGTGCTTAGAACAGGCCGGCCCTGAAATACTGCGGCACGTAATTTTTTAGTTGCCTTTTTTTCAGCATCGTAAAAATGTGGAGATTCAAAATTTTGGGTATGATGGTCTAAAAAAACCAAAGCGGCCAAATTTTTTAGTACGGGGGCAGTGCTGTATTTAAGAACAAAAAAAGTTAAGATTTCGGTATCTATTTCTCGAGTAAAGCCTTTGGCGTGGAGTGTTTCATGGCAAAGGGCAATAATACGCCACGCTCGTGTGGTGGGATAATTTGAGTAGCTTACCAGACCTGCCTCGCTGGTCAAGGGGTCGTGAAAGGCTGGTCCTCCGTAGGCGAGGGCCAGAAAGGTACTCAATGGTCCCAGGTTTTTAACTTGTCGCAATTCGCGACCGGCGGGCTCACCCAGTCTTTTTAGCACCCAATCGGCGCTTTTATTGCACTCTGTTAAAATGAAATTTTCTTGTTGGATACTTAAGGGCATAAGAGAACTGGTGTCAGCAGGCTTCAAATTATGCCCTATCTGAAAAGAGGTAGAGGCCAAAGAATTTTTGGCTCGCTGTGCCAGGTTTAAATAGAGGTAGGAACTATCGGATAACCACTGAGCTTGGTAAATTGTCCAGAGGCTATCGAGTTGAGCTTGGGATATCTCTTTTAAATATCGGGTTAAGGAAGGTCGTCTAAAGCTTGGCCACGGGTTAAGGAATTCAATACCCTGGCCCCATGCCAAAAGGAGTGCTATTGCAAGCCATAAAAAACTTCCTGAACAAACAAGTTTTTTATGAGACGGAATTGAGTTTAAGGATTTGAATAAAAGCCATAAAAAAACAAGACCAGGAAAACACAGCAGGGCCCACAGAAGTAATTCGACCATGGAAAAACTCAGAGAATCAACTATCCATCCTTTTAGGGAGGACAGGGGATAACCTAATGCGGTCCAATAAAAATTAAAGATTGAATTCACTCAGTTGTGTTTGGTTGGGGGGTATGCCAGGCAAGTGTTTGCTCACCTTTCTGGAGATAGGTAACATAATCAGAAACAGCTTCTTGGAGAGTTCTGAATTTGTGTGGATATCCGGTCGCTAAGGTTTTTTTCATATCTGCCTGGGTAAAGTATTGATATTTGGCCTGTAATGCATGGGGCATGGGTATATAATCGATTTGGACAGGCTTGTTGAGGGCTTTAAACAAGGCGGTCATGAGTTCAACCCAAGAATGTGCTTCCCCTGTCCCTAGGTTATAGAGTCCGCCTGGGAGGGAATTTTCTAGGAGGTGCAGGGTGAGTGCGGTGGCATCCTTGATGTATAAAAAATCACGAAGTTGACCTCCATGTGAGTAGTCTGGGTGATGAGATTGAAAAAGCTGTACTTTTCCTTGTGTTGTAATCTGACCATAGGCTTTGTGCACCATGCTACGCATGTTTCCTTTGTGGTATTCGTTGGGCCCATATACATTAAAAAACTTGAGCCCTATAAGGCGATTTGAATACCCTTTGGAAAAGGCCCATTGATCAAAGAGTTGTTTAGAAAGAGCATAGGCATTTAGGGGCCGTAGGCTGTATATATCGTTAATTTGATCGCTGTAGCCAAGTTCGCCTGCCCCGTAAGTGGCTGCAGAAGAAGCGTAGAGCATTTTAATATTTTTTTGTAGGGCCCAGGTTGCTAGCTCCTGGCTGAAGAGTAAATTATTTTCAACCAAATAAGAAGCGTTCTCTTCGGTTGTCGAGGAGCAAGCACCAAGATGGAGGATGGCTTTAATAGAGCCTAACTCTTTTGCATCACTGCGGATAAGGCTCAGAAGGCGGTCTTTTTCGAGATAGTCAGTGAATTTAAGCCCAACTAAGTTACGCCATTTTTCTGTCGATCCCAGGTGGTCTGCCAAAAGAAGTTGAGTGTTGCCACGGCAGTTCAGTTCCCAGGCTAAGGCACTACCGATAAAACCTGCTGCTCCAGTAATTAAAATCATGAAAACTCCTTTCTGGACCCTCAGAAAATAGAATGTTGCCAGCCTATTTAGGGTATAAGGATGTGGTGTACTTGTAAATATTTTAAATGTGAATAATGTATTATTAGTGAGTACCAGGATTAACTCAACCTAAGTAGACTCATCCGGTTGGCTCTTGACCTTTAACTAAAAAAACATGTATCACTACGCCATATCAGGAATCCAAGGTTCAGGAAAGGGGACGCAGGCCACAAAACTCTCTGCAATGCTTGATTTAGTTCATATCAGTACTGGTGATTGGTGTCGTTGGCATCTAAAAAACCAAACAATTTACTCTTATGAACTTGATATTATCAACCAGGGTGGAATGGTACCCGATGCCCTTATCATTGAATTAGTTCAAAAAAGACTCGATTGGCACGATCCTCTACGCCCTTTTTTGCTTGATGGTTTCCCCCGTACCCGACCTCAGGCCGATTACCTTTTCAAACACTACCATTTTGCTGCAATCGTTCATCTCGATTTACCCACTGAGGTGGCTATGGAAAGAGCGCTTAACCGTGTCGAAGGGGGTGCTGCACGGGCAGACGATACCCACGAAGCTCTCTTAAAACGATTTTCCCTTTATCGTGAATTTACCCAACCTTTACTTGATTTTTATGATAAACAAAATATCCTACATGTCATCGATGGTCGTGGCAGTATTGAAGAAGTTTTTAAAAAAATAATGGATAGCCTCAATGCCCGGGGGGCTGTGGCGATGAACAAAAAGGGATACTAAAAATTTTTTATGAGCCTCCAAAAGAAGGCCGCCACAAGATTTTTTATCTCTATTTCTTCTCGATACCCGACTTATTTTTCGTAAAATACCCCAGATTAAATTTTTACAAATTGGATTTAAAGGGCTTTTTGGACGATTCAGGTT
>Ga0116204_1000126_pt1 | contig 37219 bp, 43 predicted proteins | sample LakKivwa52mmetaG_FD_94481 | JGI IMG/M metagenome (GOLD analysis project Ga0116204, IMG submission 94481) | Anoxic lake water microbial communities from Lake Kivu, Rwanda to study Microbial Dark Matter (Phase II) - Lake Kivu water 52m metaG | ecosystem: Environmental > Aquatic > Freshwater > Lake... | reverse complement strand
TTAATGTGTTTCTAATATTTATAAATTGCATCAACCGATTGCATTAACCACAAGTCGAGATTATTCATGAGGCGGCAATTTCTGTCCACGAATATAATTTGTGACTAAATGTAAAATAAACGATATGTTGTATTAATGCAACATATTTATAAGTTAAATTTATCGCAATATGGTTCGCTTTGTGGTGCTGGTAATAAACAGTTTTATTTATTAAATTCAGTGGCTTATAAATTCTTGTATAAAGCCAGTGCTTGTTCGCGCTGGGTGGCATGATCAACAATAGGTAACGGGTAATCGTGCCCGATATTAAGTTTAAGTGCGGTTTGTCGTTGTGCACTTATTAACCACGGCGCATGAATTTCTTTATCGTTGCAGGCGCTAAGTTCCGGTACATATTTGCGAATAAATTTGCCTTGGGGGTCAAAGCGTTCGCTTTGAGTAATCGGATTAAAAATCCTGAACCAAGGCTGTGCGTCGCATCCCGTTGAAGCTGCCCATTGCCAGCCGCCATTATTGGCACTGAAGTCAAAATCAATCAGTTTTTCAGCAAAGTAACGTTCGCCCCAGCGCCAGTCTATCAATAAGTCTTTGACCAGAAAACTGGCCGCTACCATACGCAGACGATTGTGCATGAATCCAGTGTTGTTGAGCTGGCGCATTGCTGCATCCACCAGGGGATAGCCGGTTTTGCCTTCGCACCACGCCTTAAAATAGTCGGCGTTGTTGGGAAACTGCAACAGTTCAAATTCAGTTTTGAATGCTTTTCCATCTGCCACATAGGGTTGGTGATGCAGAATCTGGAAGTAAAAGTCGCGCCAAATCAGTTCATTAAGCCAGCCTTGTGCCCCAGCGCCGATAATTTGCATTGCACTGCGTGCCAAATGACGTATGGAAACCGTGCCGAAACGCAAATGTACAGATAAATAAGATACCCCTTTAACACCGGGAAAATCGCGCTTTTCTTTGTAGAAGGCGATGCGTTCTAAAAAGTCATCAAACAATTGCTTGCCACCTGACATGCCGGTGGGCAGGCGCATTTGTGCCAGATTGGTGCGCGCGAAGCCCATCGCTTCAAGGGATATCAGATCTGATGAGATATTTGCAGGCGTCGCTGCCAGATTATCCGTATAAAGATCCACTGGGTAGGGCTTGAGGTAAAAGTCATTGACCGTTTTTAGCCACATGTTTTTATAGGGCGTGAACACGGTGTAAGGCTTATTGCTCATGCTCAGTACTTCATCTTTTTCAAAAATCACTTGATCTTTGAAGTGATGAAAAGCGATGCCTTGGGATTGCAAAATTGATTCTACGCACTGGTCGCGCGCAATTGCTGATGGCTCGTAATCATGGTTGCTGAATACCGCTTCCACATTGAGTTGTTTGGCTAATTTAGGAATCTCATCTCTGGCTTTACCATGTAGAACGATTAAATCGCCCCCTTTGGCCTGCAGCGCTGACTTAAGCTCGCTCACACTTTCCCAGATAAACTCTACGCGCCGGTCATGCTTATCGGTCAGTAGATCCAGAATTTCAGTATCAAACACAAAAGCGCAATAAACCGCCTTGGATGCTTTTAATGCGTAATAGAGTGCGGCATGATCGTAATCACGCAGGTCGCGCCTGAACCAGACCAGAGATTGGGTATATGTCGATGAAATTTGCATGAACTGTAAGACTCCGAAGCTTAGTCTTACAGTTTAGCAAATAGTTTTTGAAAACAGCTGTGATGATGGAATAAAACCGATTAGCCGCGCGCACCAAACATGTATTTAGGTGCAACATACTGTTGTTCTGCAGGCTTTTCAGGTGGGGCTGCAAGTAGCCCCAGCATATTTTGCAAGTCCAGTGACAATAAAATTAATTCTTCATTACCAACTGCGTCTACCTGCTCAAAAATTTCGCTGGCATAGGCACTGTCACGCAGCATTTTGGCTGAATTCACAGAACCTACAATGGGTCTGGCGGCGACTGAAAATTTAGAGAGCAGAATTAAACATTGGTTATCCATAAAAATAGCCCTTCAATTTCCCAAAAAAGTGCATTGATTTTTAATTCAGCCAGCTTGTGGTGCATGAAATTGCCAAACCGACTGAAATTGGTTTATACACTTAATTGCTTAGCATTTAGCGTGCCAGCTTATGGATTTGTGTGCGCTATTCGCGGTGATATGGATGATTTTGTATAACAGTGTAGGCGCGATAGAGCTGCTCGGTGAGCAACACCCGCACAAAAGCGTGCGGCAGTGTCAGCTTGGATAAGCTCCATAGCCAGTCAGCCTGTTGTTTCAGGCTGGTGTGCAAGCCATCGGCACCACCGATGATGATGCTGACGTCACGCCCCAGAGTTTGCCATGACTGCATTTTTTGCGATAGCTGCAGGGTGGTGACTTCCTGCTCGCGTTCATCACAGGCAATTAGAAAATCGCGTCCTGCGGCTTCTAAAATACGTTTGGCTTCAATTAGTTGAATGTTTTCTGTGCTGTTGCCGGCAGCACGCTTTTCGGGTTTGATATCGACAATTTCTATTGCAAGTTCACGCGGCATGCGTTTGGTGAAATCGGCACACGCACTGTCTACCCATGCCGGCATTTTGTGACCAACGCTGATAATGCGTAATTTCAATATGGCAATCTAACGAATGCTGAAAAATATTGATGGAAGCATTGATCAATATTTTTCATGCAGAGCGTTGTTCTAGAGAGTTACTCTTCGGCTTTGATATGGCTGCGGCGGTTTTCTGCCTCGCCCCAAAGTTGTTCCAGGTTGTAATAGGCACGGGTTGCCGGCACCATGATGTGCACCACAATGTCGTCTAAATCGACCAGTACCCATTCACCTTCTTTTTCGCCTTCTGTGCCGCGAATTGCGAAACCTTTTTCTTTCAGTTTTTCACGCACATTGTCGGCAATGGCTTTGGCCTGGCGGCTAGAGTTCGCTGACGCAACAATCATGTAGTTGGTCATGCTGGTGAGTTTACGCACATCCATGACCGAGATATCGAAGCCTTTGATGTCCTCAATAGCGTCGATGACTGCGAGTTTCATCGCTTCTAAATTATCTGGGTTAGAAGCGATGTTAGGGGGGGTAGATGTCATTTAAGCGGCCTGTACTGGAATTGCGTTGCGTTGGGATTGTATGCGGTTGTGCTGGTCTACATACACGAGTTGGGGGCTATAGTTTGCAAGTTCAGCCTCAGTGTAGTGAGAGAAACTGGCAATGATAATAATGTCCTGCGGGTGTGCTTTATGCGCAGCAGCGCCGTTGACAGAAATGATGCCGGAATTGCGCTCAGCGCGAATCGCGTAAGTGGTGAAACGTTCACCATTGGTTACGTTGTAAATGCTGATTTGTTCGTATTCGAAAATGTTGGCTGCTTCAAGCAGCGCTTCATCGATTGCACAGCTGCCCTCGTAATGTAACTCGGAGTGAGTGACATGCACGCGGTGCAATTTAGATTTAAGCATGGTTCTTTGCATGTGCTTAACCGTTATTGAAAAGGGAACGTATTATAGTCTTTTCAAGCACTTATTCCAATTAATAATCATTCATGACTATGATTGGCCTGAAATTCAATGTTGTCAATCAAACGGGTATTGCCCAGTTTTGCTGCGGCAAGTACGACCAAATGCTGGTCTTGCACTTCGGCCTTGTTGAGTGTGGCAGAGGAGCAAACGCTGACATAATCGACTTGCCAGCCTTGGTCGTTGAGCTGCTGTGCTGCTGCCTGTTCTAATGCTGCAAACTGTTGATTGCCAGCTTGAATCGCGTCAACGATACGCTGCAAGGTTTTCTGAAGTAGTGCGGCTTCGGATTTTTGGGTGGCTGACAAGTAGCCATTGCGTGAGCTCATGGCGAGGCCGCTAATTTCGCGCACGGTTTCGCCTGCAATAATCTGAATAGGTAAATTGAACTGCTTAACTAGCTCACGAATAATGAATAGCTGCTGATAATCTTTTTTACCAAACACAGCAAACTGGGGGTTTACGATATTGAACAGTTTCATCACAACGGTGGCCACCCCATCAAAGTGCCCAGGGCGGCTGGCGCCACATAAGGTATTTGCAATTGGCGGGGCGGTCACCATCATGGTCTGCCCAAGAAAATAAGTATCTGCATCGGGGTACATTTCAGTGACGCTAGGTGCGAATACGACGCTGGTGCCCGCAGCCTCCAGTTTTTCACAATCGGCCTGCTGAGTGCGTGGGTAATTCGCTAAATCTTCATTGGCACCAAACTGTAGCGGATTTACAAAAATGCTCACCACCACACAGGCAGCATGTTGTTTTGCGATTTCTACTAAATGTAGATGCCCCGCATGCAGATTGCCCATAGTAGGCACAAAGGCAACATTGGTCTCAGCGTTTAATTTGGCACGTAATTCAGCGACGGTATGTAAAATTTCCATGAATCAATCATTAATTTAATAGCTGTGTTCAACGGCAGGGAAGCTTTTATTTTTCACCGCCTGCACATAGTCGATGACAGCTTGCTGCACGCTGTTGGTCTCAACAAGAAAGTTTTTGGCAAAGCGCGGTGCTTTATAATCTGCCGGGTTTTTGCGTGCGCTGCCGTTATAAATACCCAGTAAATCTTGCAGCACCAGCACTTGTCCACTGCAATCTGAACCTGCACCTATGCCTATGGTGGGGATATTCACGCTTTCTGTCACTTGTTTAGCTAATGTGGCTGGCACCATTTCCAGTAGCAGCATGTCTGCACCTGCTGTGCTCATGGCAACAGCGTCCTGCAGAATTTGGCGCGCGCTATCAGGTGTTTTTCCCTGAATTTTATAGCCGCCTAGCTGCTTTACGGATTGCGGGGTGAAACCTAAATGTGAGCAGACGCTGATACCGTTTTTTGCCAGATAGCTTGCGGTGTTGACCATTTCACCGCCACCTTCGATTTTGATGATGTCTGCACCGACAGCCACTAATTGCTGCGCATTTGCCAGCGCTAATTCCGGGCTATGTTCATAACTACCGAAAGGCATGTCGGTCATAATTAGGGTGTCAGGTGCGCCAGCAGCCACGCAACGCGTGTGGTAAAGCATATCCTGCATGGTGACGTTTAATGTGTCTTCAGCACCTTGCAGCACCATGCCCAATGAATCGCCCACCAGCAATATATCCACGCCTGCGGCAGCGCTCAGCTTGGCAAAGCTGGCGTCATAACAAGTCAGCATAGCGATTTTCTCGCCAGTGCTGATGAGTTGTTTAAGGCTGGGTTTGGACATTACTCAAAGTTCGGGTTGAAATATTCACGCTGACTTTTAATTTGGTCTACACGACTTAACAGTAAATCAAAAGCCTCTTTGTTTTTCAGAATATTGAGCTTTTCATTATTCACGATGAGCACGGGTGAGGCATCGTAATTGTGGAAAAACTCGCTGTAAGCATTGGCTAAACGCTCGATGTATTCACGTGGAATCTCCTGCTCATAGCTGACGTTGCGCTCTTCTATGCGTTCCATCAGCGCATCTATTGGCGTTTGCAGATAAATCACCAAATCCGGTCTGGGCGCTTTGAGCTGTAAGTGATGATAAATCTGATGATACAGCGCATATTCTTCATCATCCAGATTCAAGCGCGCAAATATCGGATCTTTTTCCAGAAAAAAATCCGCCACAATCGGGTTGGCGAACATGTCACGCTGGCTGATATCCTTAATTTGATTGGCACGCTGAAATAAAAAGAACAGCTGTGTAGGTAGGCTATAACGCTGCGCATCCTGATAAAAACGCGGTAAAAAAGGGTTCGCTTCGGCCTTTTCGGATAAATAATCCACTGGAAATGCATCTGCCAGCATTTTGGCTAATGTGGTTTTGCCGCTACCAATGGGGCCTTCTACCACGATATAAGGATATTTATTGAAAATGCTCATGAGATTTCAGTTTAGTTTTGTAATGTCTTTAAATGAATTTGTATCTATTAATGTTGCTATTTTGCCATGAATGGGCATGGATAAATCCGCTGCAATTTCAAATAATGGCAGCAGCACAAAGCCGCGCGTATGCATTCTCGGGTGCGGCAGCGTGAGCTGTTCACTGTGGATAATACGATTTTCATAAAGCAATAAATCGCAGTCCAGCACCCGTGGCGCATTGATATAGGGCCGTTCTCTGCCTGCTTTATCCTCAATGCTATGTAGAGCCTGTAACAGTGCTTCGGGGGACAGCGCGGTCTGAATTTCCACCACTGCGTTAATGAAGTCGGGCACTTTTTCGGCGCCAAGCTCGGGGCAGTCAACCGGTGCGGTCTGATAGAGGGAGGACTTTTTAATTAGCCGCGTATCAGGCAGCGCTGCAATTGCATCAAAAGCATTATGCAGTTGCTGCACCGGGTTTTGCAAATTGCTGCCTAATGCTACAAACGCTTGGTGCATCATCATGCGGCAGGTTCAGCGCTTACCGTTTTTTTAGGTTTTCTTTTTCGGCGTTTCTTGGGTTTGGTGTCCGGTTGCAGCATGGATGCCCGGGTTTCTGCATCCGCATCGGCAAACGTAGTCCACCATTCGCCTAATTCCGCCGGTGCCTCACCGGACTCACAGCGTAGCAGCAGGAAGTCATACGCGGCGCGATAACGTGGGTGCGCCAGCAAGCCAAATGGACGTTTGCCTGCACGCTGCTCAAAGCGCGGCTGCATGCCCCAGATTTCGCGCATGGTAGCAGTGTAGCGATTGTGGATAGCGAGTTTTTCAGCTTGACTGGCCAGCACATCGGTCATGGCTAGATGCAGCGCAGGAATAGGTGGGTTGTGCGCTTTATGAATTTCCCAAGCTGTCAGCACTTCATGCCAGAGCAGTGTGGAGAACAAGAAACTAGGATTGGCGGATTTGCCGGATAAAATGCGGTTGTCTGTGTTTTTAAGTGCGAGCATCACAAAACGCTCACCCATAGGCTGCTCCAGCACTACATCTAGCATTGGCAACAGGCCATGGTGTAAATGTTGGGCTCTGAGCGCGTTGACACTTTCGATGGCATGGCCTGACAAAAATAGTTTCAGCATTTCATCAAACAAGCGGCTCGGCGGTACGTCTTGCAATAGGTCGGCCATTTTGGCGATGGGCGCTTGTGTCGCCGGGTCGATTTTCATGCCAAGTTTCGCTGACAAGCGAACCGCACGCAGCATACGCACCGGATCTTCTATGTAGCGCTGTTCAGGGTTGCCTATGATGCGCAGAATGCCGGCCTGAATATCGGCAAAGCCCTGATGGAAATCCAGCACTTCCTGACTGCTGGGGTCGTAATACAGCGCATTGGCTGTAAAGTCACGGCGCGTTGCGTCTTCTTCCAAACTGCCGAACACGTTATCGCGGGTAATACGGCCACTTTCATTGGTTTGTGCGTCACCACTGGTTTGGTGATGGCCGCGGAAAGTGGAGACTTCAATGGTTTCGTCGCCAAACATTACATGCACCAGACGGAAGCGCCTCCCGATAATGCGTGAGCGTCTGAAGATGCGATTGACTTCTTCTGGTGTGGCATCAGTCGCCACATCGAAATCCTTAGGGTTGCGAGCCAACAGCAAGTCGCGCACTGCACCGCCTACGATATAGGCTTCAAACCCGGCTTTTTGTAAACCGTCAATGGTGCGTGTCGCCGCGCTGCTTAGTAAGCTACGGTCAATACGGTGTTTTTTAAATGGAATGATTTCTGCTTTTTCTTTGCTGCTGGTTCGAGATTTCGCGGATTTTCTGGTGCTGATGATAGGGCGTTTGCCGGTGTGTTTTATAGCAGCCTCGGAGGCTGGTTGATGGCGGTTATTTTCATGACTGTCATTGCGCTTGCCAGACCTGAAAATTTTTTCAAACAGTTTTTTAATCATGCGAAATTATAGCTTAATTTTTAATGACGGCTGTCAGTTGCCAGCAGCGGCTAGTAGCGCAAATTTGTCTATGTTGATTGATTGTTCCAGAGCACGTCACTTACGCCGGCCTCTTTGTTGATGATGCGGCACATCACAAACAGCAGGTCAGATAATCGATTAAGATATTTTCTTGATGTTTCCGTCACCTTTTCAGCATGGTGCAACTGCATCAGTTCGCGCTCTGCGCGTCGGCAAACAGTGCGTGCCAGGTGACAGAAGGCGGCAGCTTTGGTGCCGCCGGGTAGTATAAATTCTTTGAGTGGTGAAAGCTGCTCGTTATATAGGTCGATCGCTGTTTCCAAATCGGTAATGCGTTCTTCTTTTAGTAATACATAACCGGGAATCGAGAGTTCGCCGCCGATATTGAATAAATCATGCTGCACTTGCGTGAGCAAAGTTCGCACCTCAAGAGGTAGTGTTTCAGTCAACATCAATCCGACGACTGAATTGAGTTCGTCCACATCGCCCATCGCGTTCACGCGTGGGCTATCTTTATTAATGCGGCTGCCGTCGCCAAGGCCGGTGGTACCGTCATCTCCGGTGCGTGTGTATAGTTTACTTAGTCTGTTACCCATTTATTAACCTTAAAAATTGACACTTTGCTAGTGCTTCGTGTCTTACACGTTTTATCTAACGAACTTGAATATCAATTTCAGAAATTCGTTAAACTAAAACCTTTATAATCACTTAATTGTAACTGATGACGACCTTGCAATGACTGCTCAATTTCAGCTTGAAGTGAATAAAAATAGCCCGTTGCCAAATTTAACGCAAATACAGGATACATCTCAGCCTATCGGTGTGTTTGACTCCGGTGTCGGCGGGATTTCAGTACTGCAGCATATTCACCAGCTACTTCCACACGAGCATTTGCTGTATTTTGCAGACAGCAGGCATGCTCCCTATGGCAGCAAAACCCCGCAACAAATTCAATCGCGCTGCTTTGAGATTACCGATTTTTTAATTGCCCAAGGTGCTAAAGCTATTGTGGTTGCCTGCAATACGGCAACAGCTGCTGCAATCGACGCCATGAGAGCCCAATATACATTGCCGATTTTTGGCATGGAACCAGCAGTGAAACCTGCCGCTGAGGCATCTAAAAATGGCATTATTGGTGTGCTGGCCACAGTAGGTACGTTGAAAAGTGCACAGTTTGCGGGCTTGCTGGAGAGCTATGGGCGTAATGTTGAAGTGGTGACGCAGGGCTGTGTGGGTTTGGTGGAATGTATAGAGCGCGGAGAATTAAACGCTGAATACACCCTTAATCTGCTGCAGCAATATTGTCAGCCCTTGCTTGATGAAGGCGCAGATACTGTGGTGTTGGGCTGCACGCATTATCCATTTGTGAAAAAACATATACAGCGCATTGTGGGCGACAAGGTGACCCTGATTGACACGGGCGCGGCTGTTGCCAAGCATTTACAGAATCGATTAAGTGCTATGGACATGCTTTCGAGCCGCACTCAAAATGGCGAAGTTAAGTTCTGGACGAATAGTTCTGCCCCAGAAGCTAAGGCAGTGATTGACATGCTATGGGGCAGACCTGCACAGATTACTGTACAGGCTTAATGATTTCAAATCTCTAATTGACCGAACGAATTAGTGATGATGGCCGACGATTTCGCCCGCTTTCAATTTATATTGCGTCCCGCAGTAAGGACATGCCACATGGCCAGTTTTAGCAACGTCTAAAAAGACACGTGGGTGTGATGCCCACAGCGCTACTTCTTTGGTAGGGCAGTGCAGTGGTAAATCTTTAGCGCTTACTTCAATTTCTGGTGTGTTTGACATATTTTTCTCTTTGCTGTCATGTCATTCCCGCGTACGCAGGAATGACCAATTAAAAGCTATACCAGTGTCAGCCAATCTGCATGTTTAGCAGATCTGCCATGCACGACATCAAAATACATTTTTTGCAGTTGTTTGGTAATCGGCCCTGCAGTGCCGGCGCCAATGCTGCGACGATCCAGTTCACGGATAGGGGTCACTTCTGCTGCTGTGCCGGTAAAGAATGCCTCATCCGCACCATAAACCTCATCACGGGTAATGCGTTTTTCAATCACAGGAATTCCCAGTTCCCCTGCCAGCTGCACGATAGTGTCGCGGGTGATGCCTTCTAATGCAGCGGTTAAGTCTGGTGTGTAAATTTTGCCATTACGGACGATAAATACGTTTTCGCCAGAGCCTTCAGCAACGAAGCCGTCTACGTCGAGCAATAGAGCTTCCTCGTATCCGTCTTGTGCGGCTTCCTGGTGCGCCAGAATACTGTTCATGTAGTTGCCGTTGGCTTTGGCTTTACACATCGTGACATTCACATGATGACGTGAGAATGAAGAGGTTTTAACACGAATGCCGTGATCCAATGCTTCCTGACCCATGTATGCGCCCCATTTCCATGCGGCTACAATCACATGGGTAGACAGTGTTTTTGCAGAAATCCCCATCGCTTCAGCACCGTAAAACGCCATCGGGCGTAAATAGGCGGATTCAAGATTATTTTCACGCACTGCAGCCAATTGTGCAGCTGAAATTTCTTCTTTGCTGTAGGGCATTTTCATACCCAGAATATGTGCAGAGCGGAACAGGCGGTCGGTGTGATCCTGCAAGCGGAAAATAGCAGTGCCTTTGTCAGTTATGTAGGCGCGAACCCCTTCAAATACCCCCATGCCATAGTGCAGGGTGTGGGTGAGTACGTGCGTGGTGGCATCACGCCAGTTCACCATTTTTCCGTCATACCAAATTACGCCGTCGCGGTCTGCCATGCCGCCAGAAGTTACTGCAGGGTTCGCCATGCTATGTCCTTAAAATGCTTGAAATTTTGCAAAAACACTATTGTAAACGAGTGTGTGTAGCCTTTGCAGTAATTTATGCGTGTGTATATAAATTTTTGTTGCAACACGTTGAATTTATTATGCATGATAGAATCCATTCAATATCTCAATCAATTGTGCGGCAGTCCAGAAATGATGAAATTTAAATATTTTTTAATCACGCTTTTAATAATCCTTGTTGCAGCATGTAAACCCACTGCAGATCAGACTGGATTCTCAGCAACGGATATCAGCGGTGCGGATTTTGCTAAAACTTTCAATTTGACTGATCACACCGGTAAGCCTCGCACTCTAGAGAATTTTAAAGGCAAGATCGTGGCTTTGTTTTTTGGCTATACGCATTGCCCAGATGTGTGTCCTACCACCATGACGGATTTGAAACAAAGCATGAAATTACTGGGTGACGATGCCAATGAAGTGCAGGTGTTGTTTATCACGCTAGATCCTGAGCGCGATACGCAGGAATTATTGGCACAATATGTGCCGAATTTTGATTCGCGCTTTGTTGGTTTATATGGCACATCAGAACAAACCGCAGCAGTCACCAAAGAATTTAAAATCTTTGCCTCTAAAGTGGAAAATAGTGGCAAGAGTGGCTACACCATCGACCATAGTGCCGGTTTGTATCTGTATGATAAATCAGGAAAAATCAGATTATATGTAGATTATGGTACCAAGCCTGAAGTGCTGGCTGCAGATATCAAAAAGCTGCTTTAACTCAAGATTCACTAAAATGAATTTGCAGAAGTCCTCTTTACATTAAGTGCAGCTTGGGTGACCAAGTTTTAAGTTCTTTTTCCGCGTTTTTATAATCCGGATAAATGCTGGCCACCACTGCCCAAAAGCGGGCGGAGTGATTCATCTCTTTAAGGTGTGCCAGTTCATGGCAAATCACATAATTAATCAAATGCGGTGGTGCCTGCAGCAGGCGCCAATTCAAACGAATTTCCCGTTTGGAGTTGCAGCTACCCCAACGCGTTCTGGCATTTGAAATGAGCAGTTTTGGCAGTGCGACACCCAGTTTCGTTGAAAAAATCTCCAGTCTTCTGGCAAAATCTTCAACGGCCTGTTTTTTGTACCACTGCAGTACCTTGCGTGAAATAGCAGTCGCATCCAGATTGGGCTGGGCAAGTTGTAGCGCCCCAGGGCTGTAGCTCACTGCTCGACTGCGAGTGTCATGCTTAACTATTAAAGTCATTTGGTTACCAAGCAGTAGCAGTTGTTCGCCATTTTGCCATTGCAACGGCGGCAGCTGATTTTGCTGTAGTGCCTTGAGTTTTTTGAGTATCCAGTCAGTTTTCTGGTTAAGGATGGTTTCAAGCTGATATTGCGCGATGCGCTTGGGCGCATGCACCACAAGCCCCTGCGGTGTGATTTTTAACCCTACAGTGCGGCGTATACGACGTTCCAGCTGGTATGGAATCGTTTCGCCGGAGCTGAGCAATAGAGTGTGCTGCATTGCTTAATGCTGTTTTTCCAACAAGGGCATTTCAGATTCTATCCAAGCTTCGACTTGGCTATTGAGAGCATCTGCCTTAAGGCCTGCGGCTTGAATCGGCTTGCCGATATGGATTTGAATGACCCCTGGTTTTTTGATAAATGAATTTTTAGGCCAGCATTGACCGGCGTTGTGCGCCACTGGCACTACCTGGGTTTGTGTATGCGTGGCCAGCCATGCGCCACCGATTTGATATTTGCCTTTTTCACCAGGGGCTTTGCGGGTGCCTTCGGGGAATATCACTACCCATAATCCCTGTTTGAGTCGTCGCTGGCCCTTGTTCACCAGTTTTTTCAGAGCTTCGCGTCCGGCACTGCGGTCGATAGCAATTGGGGAGGACATGGCCAAACCCCAGCCAAAAATCGGAATCCATAATAATTCACGTTTCAGCACGTAACACTGTGTGGGGAAAATAGATTGGAATGCCAGTGTTTCCCATGCGGATTGGTGTTTGCTCAAAATAATGCTGGGAGTGTTGGGGATGTTTTCCAAACCTGTCACTTCATGGCGTATGCCGCAGGTGATGCGCAGCCACCAGATCATGCTACGCGCCCAGCCAGAAATCAGTATGTTACGTGTGACCGGATTGAGCGGCAATGCTAAAAATGCAATCAGCGTAAATATCGGCGCGGTGATGACCTGACCTAAAAAGAATAAACTTGAACGCAGAATTAACATGTTGAATTGAATGAGCGGGTTGAAATAAATAAACTGAATTTATTGATTGGCGATGATATGCTGCACCGCCTCGTTGAGGTCAGCGCAAATCATGATGTTTTCGGGAAAGCCACCTTTTGCCAAGGTTTCTTCGCCTTTGCCGGTACGCACCAAAATGGTTCTGCACCCAGCGTTAGCAAAGGCCTGTAAATCGCGCAGTGCATCACCCACCGCGTATACTTTGTCCAGTTCCACCGAAAAGCGTTTAGCGATTTCCTTAATCATCCCGGTTTTGGGTTTGCGGCACTCACAATTGTCTTCAGCAGAGTGCGGGCAGTAAAACACAGCATCAATGCGTCCGCCAACGCTGGCCAGTTCGCGGTGCATTTTTTCATGAATACTGTTGAGTGTGGCCATATCAAACAGGCCTCGGCTCACGCCCGATTGATTGGTGGCGATTGCAACGCGATAGCCGGATTGATTAAGTAGTGCAATCGATTCCAGACTGCCTGGAATCGGAATCCACTCATTCGGGTTCTTGATGAAATTGGCCGAATCCTGATTGATAACGCCATCCCTATCTAAAATCACCAGTTTCATTTTTGCCCCGTTATGTCAATGCTTAACTGGCTAGTTTCGACAAATCTGCTACGCGGTTCATAGTTTGATGCAATATTGCTAACAAACCTAAACGATTAGCTTTTAGTGCCGGGTTGTCTGCATTTACCATGACATGATCAAAGAAGTCATCCACCGGTGCTTTCAGTGCCGCCAATGTTTGCAGTGAGGCGGTGTAATCCCCACTTTCAAACAATTTATCTGCGTTCGGTTTCAATGTGGCGAGCGCAGTATTTAGTGCAATTTCTGCAGGCTCTTGCAACAGGCCGGCGTCTACTTTGGCTGTAACTTCGCCTTCCACTTTTTTCAGAATGTTGCTAACACGCTTATTTGCGGCAGCAAGTGCTGGGGCTTCAGCCAAGGCAGCAAAAGTGCGCACGGCAGCAAGGCGTTGTGGAATTTCGCATAGCAATGCGGGGGCGAGTGACAACACGGCATCCACCTCTTGCGGCGTTGCGCCATTTTCACGCAGGTTAACACTGAGACGGTCAAAACAAAATTCGCTAATCGCTTGAATTGTGCCTGATTTATCTTGATTGCCATCTTTGGCTAAATCACCAAACACAGACAACACATTTTCAATCAGCGCATTAAACGGTAATGGCAATTTATGCTCAATCAGCATGCGAATATTGCCCAATGCCTGACGGCGCAATGCAAACGGATCTTTGTCGCCTGTAGGTTTCTCGCCAATGCTGAATAAACCCACCAAGGTTTCCAGTTTATCTGCCAGTGCGATGGTCACGCCGGTCATGTTGCGCGGCAAATCATCGCCGGCAAAACGCGGTTTGTAGTGGTCTTCAATAGCAAACGCCACATCATTATCCAAGCCTTCATGCTGTGCATAATAACGCCCCATGATGCCTTGCAGCTCCGGGAATTCACCTACCATCTCGGTCACCAAATCGGTTTTGGCGAGTTGTGCCGCCAGGCCAGCTTTGTTCGCCAGTTCCGCACCGCCTAGTTGTTTGCCAATGGCGATGGCAATTGCGCTCACACGCTGCGCACGCTCACCTTGTGAGCCAAGTTTGTTGTGGTACACCACCTTATCCAGGCTGGCGATACGTGACTCCAGCGTTTTTTTACGGTCTTGGTCAAAGAAGAATTTGGCATCGGCCAGACGCGGACGCACCACGCGCTCGTTGCCGCCAATCACTGCGCTTGCGTCAGTCGGATTGATGTTGGAAACAATCAGGAATTTGTTGGTGAGTTTGCCGCCCGCATCCAATAAAGGGAAATATTTTTGGTTGGCCTTCATGGTGAGAATTAGGCATTCCTGAGGCACCTCCAGAAAGGCTTCTTCAAATTGACCCAACAACACATTCGGGCGCTCCACTAAAGCCGTTACTTCGTCCAGCAGCGCATCATCATCAATCGGCTTAAGATTTTGCTTGGCTGCAGCGGCGCTTAATTGCCGCTCGATTTCTGCACGGCGTTCAGCAAAGCTGGCAATCACTGCGCCCTCAATTTTTAATTGCTCAGCGTAGGTATCCGCATGTTTGATAGTGACTAGTGGGTTTTTAGCTTCAAAGCGGTGACCTTGTGTCGTGTTGCCAGCATTCAGCCCAAGTACGTTAATTGCAAGCACATCGCTGCCGTGTAAAGCCAGCAGACTGTGAGCAGGGCGCACAAAATTTACGCTGGTCCAACCATCTTGCAGTTGATAGCTCATCACTTTGGGGATGGGCAATTTTTGAATGGCTTCTTCCAGTGCTTTTTGCAGGCCTTCAACCAGCGATGCACCTGCTTGCGTGATATCGATAAATAAAGCTTCGTTTTTGCCATCCATTTGTTTGGTGAGGCGATTTACCGCAGACTCATCTAGTCCCATGCCGTTCAAGCGTTTGATGAGCGCCGGAGTGGCTTTACCGTCTGCGTCTAAGCCCACATTAACCGGCATTAATTTCTGAGAAATTTGTTTGTCTGCTGCTTTGGCTGAAACCGCTGCAATATGTGTTGCCAATCGGCGTGGCGATGCAAATGAAGTGCCAGTTGATTTTTCAGAAGTCAGGCCTTGTGCTTTGAGGCTTTCGTGCAACGTGCTGCTAAAAGATTCGCCCAATTTCTTTAGCGCTTTTGGCGGTAGTTCTTCGACGAATAGTTCTACTAATAAATTTTGTTCTAAATTGTTTTGCGACATTTTTTATGCAGCTTTCTTATCTTTTTCCAGTTTGCTCAGCACTTCCTCTGCCCAGTCTTTGGGCGCCATCGGGAAGCCCAGACGCGCACGGCTATCCAGATAGCTGGCGGCAACAGATCTTGCTAAGTTGCGAATGCGGCCAATGTAAGCTGCGCGTTCGGTGACCGAAATAGCACCGCGCGCATCCAGCAGATTGAATGTGTGAGCAGCTTTCAATACCTGCTCATAAGCAGGTAAAGCAAGCTGGTTTTCCATGAGGTGCTTTGCCTGTTTTTCGTGCGCAGTGAACGCGGTAAACAAAAAGTCTGCATCTGAATGTTCAAAGTTATAGGCACTTTGTTCCTGTTCATTCTGCAGGTAAACATCACCGTAGCTCAAGCCTTCAGTCCAAGTTAGGTTGTAGACGTTGTCCACACCTTGCAGATACATCGCCAGACGTTCCAAACCATAAGTGATTTCACCGGTAATCGGTTTGCAATCAATTCCACCCACTTGCTGGAAGTAAGTAAACTGCGTGACTTCCATACCATTGAGCCAAACTTCCCAGCCCAAGCCCCATGCGCCTAGCGTTGGGTTTTCCCAGTCATCTTCTACAAAGCGAATGTCGTTTTTCTTGAGATCAAACCCCAGTGCTTCCAGCGAACCTAAATACAACTCCAGAATATTGTCTGGTGCAGGTTTTAGCACTACCTGATATTGGTAGTAATGCTGCAGGCGATTGGGGTTTTCACCGTAGCGACCATCTTTAGGGCGGCGGCTTGGCTGCACATAGGCCGCTTTCCAAGGTTCGGGGCCCAGTGAGCGCAGAAATGTGGCGGTATGCGATGTGCCTGCGCCGACTTCCATGTCGTAAGGTTGCAGCAAGGCGCAGCCTTTATCGCTCCAATATTGCTGCAGGGTGAGAATAATCTCTTGAAATGTTAAAGCCATGATCGAGTGAGTGTGTTGGCAAAAAACGCAATTTTACTTGGTTTTAGTAGCTAACAATAGGGTTTTGTCGTTGCATGACGCATTATCAGTGAATGCTTGCTTTGCGGCGCATGATTAAAATCAGTGCAGCTAAACTGAGGATAATAAATGGCCAATTACCCCAAATGACATAAGGCGTGCTGCCGCTGTAACCTTGTGCTTTGCCGTCTAATGAGGTGGACACAAAATGCGGGGCATGGGCAATGACGTGACCTCGCTGGTCTATGATTGCTGTAGCACCGGTATTGGTGGCGCGCAACATCATACGCCCTGTTTCGAGCGCACGTGCTTGTGAAAACTGCAGGTGCTGGTCTGCCGCATAAGAGTCGCCATACCAGGCATCATTGCTCACGTTGACCAATAAAGTTGCAGCTGGCAGCTGGCGAATGATTTCTTCGCCAAACACATCTTCGTAGCAAATGTTCACGGCCACTTTTTCACCGGCAACCGGCATTGGCTGTTGATGAATGCTGCCACGCGATAAATCACTGAGTGGCATATTCAGCCAATCGCGATAGATCCAGCCGAAAAGCATTTTAAATGGAATGAATTCACCAAAAGGCACTAAATGCGATTTGCGGTAAGTGGCGGTTTCACTACTGCCATAGCTGAGTACACTGTTAAAGTATTCACCGTTTTCCAGTTCTACCATGCCCACCAGTACATCAGCCCGATTGTTGCGGGCATGGGTTTTTAGTCGTTCGGTGAGTTCGGGTGGAATGTGGCTTGATAGCACCGGCATGGCCGTTTCCGGCAGCACGATGAGATTGGCAGTGCTTTGTTCCACCATTTTTAGATAGTGCTGCAAAGTGCGCTCCGCGATTTCCGGTGCCCATTTGATGGTCTGATCGATATTGCCTTGTAGCAAACTCACGGAGATTGTCTCCCCGCTGGGATATGTCCAATCGATACGTTTCAGCAGCTCGCCTGAAGTGAATATCAGCACCAGCATTATAATGGCGCCACGTTTACAGATTGCAGGCATAGATTTTTTGAGCAGGCTGAAAATTAGCCCCGCCAAAAATACAGTCATGACAGAAACTCCATACACACCAATCACAGGAATAAAGCCTGCGAGTGGGCTATGCGGCAACTGGCTGTAGCCCATGGTAAGCCAGGGAAATCCCGTAAAAATCCAGCTCCTGACCCAGTCAGACAGGCCCCACAGAAAGGCTGCGATCAATGGAAACGTATGCCTCTGACCACTCGCTAGGCGTTTACTGATTGCGCCGACCGCTGTTGGAAATAGTGCCAAAAATGCGGCTAATAGCAACGTTGAAATGGCCGCCATGAGTGATGGCATGTTGCCGTAAATATGCAGGCTGATATAAATCCAGTAAATACCAACGCCAAACAAACCCAGACCGTACATGAAGCCAGCCAGTGCAGCTTGCTTAGCTGTTTCGCAATGCTGCCAACTGTAAAACAAGGCGATGAGTGCGATAAAAGGTGCCGGATAAAAATAGTAAGGTGCGAATCCAAGCACGCTGAAAGCGCCTGCGAAAGCTGGTAATCCGTTCATTAAAAATGTGTTTTTAGATGCTGGCATGGCCTGAATTGTAGCGTGAGAATACGTCAACTCGAAAATTTAATCGGTAACTTCACAATAATGATGAGGCTTTTGTTGACACCTGTAGGCGCTAGCCTCTATATTCGATTTGTAGCTATTCATTAACTTTAATAAAAAAAGAGGTGACTATGAGTATTGCATCTGAATTCAAGGCATTCGCCCTGCGGGGTAATGTCATGGATCTTGCGGTTGGTGTCATTATCGGTGCGGCATTTGGCAAAATCGTAGATTCATTGGTGGGAGTATGATCATGCCGGTCATCGGTATGATTATCGGCAGTGTAGATTTCAGTAATATGTTTATTGCGCTAGCAGATATTCCTGCTGATAATGCGGGCACTTATGCCGCATTAAAAGCTGCCGGTGTTCCCATGTTGGCTTACGGCAACTTTTTAACCATCGTATCAATTGAGGCTCGCCACCTAATGTGACCAACTTTTCCATTAGCTAATCTAAGATTCTTAACCGCACTATTTACAAACCCTTGAACTTTATTAGCCCGTTTGGGAGCTTTAACCTTAACTGTTATCATCCAGAAGACCGCTTTAGATGTTTAGCAAAGCGGGTGATTACCACTTTATTCTGAATATATATACTCACTAACTTTTGGTCAATCAACTTGCTAGATAATACTTGTGCTTCCCACCAATATCTGAAGCAATAAGTAAACCAGCGTCTTTCATCAATGATAGAATCGTATCTAAACGATCCCTTGCTATGTTAGGCTTCCAAATCTCATTTGCATTTTTCAACATTGAGACCAGACCACGTTCTTCAATCGTTAAGCGTAAGCGCTGTTTTCCCTCTGTGTATCTTGCTGCAGCAACACCAAAATGCTGACTTAATAAAAAGTTTTCGACTAACTTCGAAACAAATGCTTGCAGAGGCATAGATTTATTTGATTGCACAAATTTTGCCCAACAATCAAGTGAGACTCGAGTGGAACCTCCCTCCCTAATGTGAGGCAAGGCTCTTTTATCCTCATGGAGTTCTTCCGAAATTACAGCACAAAGTTCTCCCCTAGAAATAAGTGACGAGACGCTTGCGGCTCTTTTTTATTAGCAGTCGTTATTGAGTAGGAACCTGGTATTCCTGAACTTCTGCTTGATCTTTGCTTTCGACGCCGTCATTATTCAAAAACGCCACCATCACCACTTTGTCGTCAATGAAATCCAGCTCTGTAGTTTCATAGTAAGTTCCATCAGCGGCCGTATTGATGTAGTGGTACATCCAGATAGAGGCTACTACTTTTCCGGATTTTTTGACTTTAACATCATCAGCTTTCGCTGGCTCACCAAATTGAGCAATGATCTGTTCTTTAGTGAATTTATTAATGTTATTCACGAAATCCTTTTCCATAATTGGGATTTCGGTGTTGTTGGCAGGAACCTCTTCAGCCATTGCAGCCTGCATGAAAAGGGTTTGTGCCAAAGTTAACACTATCAAAGCGAATCGTTTCATCACAGGCTCCAGAAATTAATCAACTAAATAAAATTGCTTATCAAGCTATATGAACCAGTGCAGATGATTTAGTTCCGAATGGTCATTCAATCAAATTCAAATGCTAGTAAGGCTTTATTCTGCTGGAAGTTCCTGTGTCGGTAGTACTTCAACCAGAATGCTGTGCAAACGACGGCTATCCGCACGCAGTACCTTGATATGCAGGCCATCAAAGCGGATTTCGTCGTTGCGTTTAGGTAAATGGCCGAACTTATTCACCACTAATCCACCGATAGTAGAGAACTCTTCATCACTTAAATTCGTACCAATGATTTCATTGAAATCTGTAATTTCGGTGAGCGCTTTAACGCGGTATTGTCCATCTGCATTCTGAATAATATTGTCTTCGTCTTCATCGTAATCGTATTCGTCTTCAATATCGCCTACGATTTGTTCCAGCACATCTTCAATGGTGACCATGCCGGCAACACCGCCGTATTCATCTACCACAATTGCAATGTGATTGCGGTTGCTGCGGAACTCCTTAAGCAGCACATTCAAGCGTTTGGCTTCGGGAATAAATACTGCAGGGCGCAGCATGTCGCGCACTTCAAAGTCTTCACCTGCATAATAGCGCAGCAGGTCTTTCGCCAGCAAAATGCCAATCACGTCGTTTTTATTGTCTTCAATGACGGGAAAGCGTGAGTGTGCAGTTTCAATGACGTGGGGAATAAATACTTCTGGTGGGTCGGTAATATCGATGACATCCATCTGCGAGCGCGGAATCATGATGTCGCGTACCTGCATTTCACTCACTTGCAGCACGCCTTCAATCATGGCAAGTGAGTCTGCATCCATCAGGTTGTTTTCGTAGGCAGAGTGCAGCAGGGTAACCAGCTGCTCGCGGTCTTCAGGCTCACGCAGTAAAAAGTGACTTAAACGTTCAAGTAAGCTAGGTTTATTTTCCGACTCGCTGGCCATGTTCTATGCTGATTAAGCATCCTGTGTAATGAGATAAGGATTAGCATACCCTAATTTTGTGACAATTGCAGTCTCCAGACTTTCCATCAGCTCTGCCTGTGCTTCTGTTTCGTGGTCGTAACCATGCAAGTGCAGAATGCCATGCACCGTGAGATGTGCGTAGTGCGCCAATAGATCTTTGTGCTGTTGTTTCGCTTCTTTTTCAACAACCGGTGCGCAAATAATAATGTCGCCCATCAGATAAGGTTCTTCGGTGAGCGGAAACGTGAGCACATTGGTGGCGTAGTCTTTGTCGCGATAGGTATGATTGAGCAGGCGGCCTTCCGCCTCGTCTACTATGCGAATCGTGACCTCAGTATCCACCCGCAGCGCAGCCTTTGCCCATTTGCGCAGTTGGCTGGTAGTAGGCAGAAGCTGAGACTGTGTGACAAATTGAATGCTGGCGTGTAGCTTTGGCATGCTTATTTATCTATTTTGGATTGCAGGTCAGTGCCATCGGTATAAGGAAAACGCACATGGCCAAAACGCACCACCAGAATCGCTACGGCAATCAGCAGGATAGAGCCGGAAAGCGCAAACATGGTCAGCGCATCCAATTCTTTGATATCCAGCACCAGAAAACGTGCCAGCGCAATAATACCAATGTAAAGCGGATATCTGACCGGCAACGTGCCCGCACTTAAATAGTGATTGAGCATAGTCATCACTTCCAGATAGAGAAACAGCAGCAGTATGTCGCCGACGGTGATGGTTTTTTCCTGCCAGATATGCCGATTGCCTGAACTACAGCCAGAATAGTGATCACACTGATAATGATGAGAACGGTTTGTTCCACTACGCCTAAAATGCGCTGCATGAACTTGCTGAATTTAAATCGTTCGGGTGACATGCGTTACTCCCATAGTGAATTTATGTAGTGAATTTATGGCTGTAGTTTTTGTTCATATGCCTCATAGGCATTTACAATTTTTTGTACCAGCGGATGGCGCACCACATCACCGGAAAGAAAATGCGTCATGGCAATGCCTTTAATATCTTTCAGCACTTTTTGCGCCTCAACCAAGCCGCTTTTCTGATGGCGCTGCAAGTCAATCTGTGTGACGTCACCGGTAATGACCGCTTTAGTGCCAAACCCGATGCGGGTTAAAAACATTTTCATCTGTTCCGGTGTTGTGTTCTGCGCTTCATCCAGAATAATGAAACTCTGGTTGAGCGTGCGGCCACGCATGTAAGCCAACGGTGCAACCTCAATGGCGCCGCGCTCAAACATTTTATTTACGGTGTCATAACCTGCTAAATCATATAAAGCATCATACAAGGGTCGTAAATATGGGTCTACTTTTTGGTTTAAATCGCCCGGCAAAAATCCCAAGCGCTCACCGGCTTCCACGGCCGGGCGCACCAGCACGATTCTTTTAACACGGTCGCGCGTCATCGCGTCTACTGCGCTGGCAACCGCCAAATAGGTTTTACCGGTACCGGCAGGCCCAATGCCAAAAGTGACGTCATGATCCTGGATCTGCTGTAGATAAGCCACCTGCCTAGGTGTGCGGCCATGTAAGTCACCGCGGCGCGTCATCAGCACCGGCATTGCGCTGGTGGTCACATCTTCGGGTTTTAATTTGTCGATTTCCACTAGCCCCAACTGAATGTCTTCCAGTTCAATCGGCTTTTTGGCGCGTTCGTAAAAATTTTCAATCAGTTGCGCTGCCAGCCGCGTGTTGTCTTGTTTGCCACTGATATTGAACGTGCCACCGCGGCGATTGATATTCACTTCAAGTGCAGTTTCAATCTGCTTGATATTTTCGTCCAGCGCGCCGCAAAGGTTAGCGAGGCGAATGTTGTCTTCAGGTTGTAAGGTAATTTCCATATGCGCTTGATTGTATGTATTAATTTTTAATGATTTCACCGATGAGCCGTCTTGGGTTGGAAACGTCGGTAATTTTGACCTGTACAAATTGATGAATTAGGCTCGGGTCGCCAGCAATATCGACCACGCGTCCATTATCGGTTTTGCCCGCCAATAAGTTTGCATCTTTCCAAGATGGGCCTTCAATCAGCACACGCTGCACGGTGCCGAGCATAGCTTGTGAAATCGTTTTGGCCTGAGTTTCATTGATGCTTTGTAATGTATTCAGACGTTCCAGCTTTACCGATTCCGGTGTGCTGTCTTGTAAAAACGCGGCCGGTGTGCCGGGGCGCGGGCTATATAAAAAGCTGAAGCTGGCATCAAAACCGACATCGATCATGAGTTTTACGGACGCTTCAAAATCCGCTTCGGTTTCACCCGGAAAGCCGACAATGAAATCTGAGGTGAAAGTCAGGTTGGGGTTGGCGGCACGCAGTTTGCGAATGATAGATTTATATTGTAGCGCGGTATAGTTGCGCTTCATGGCCATCAAAATGCGGTCACTGCCGGCCTGTACAGGTAAGTGCAATTGCGCGGCCAGTTTTGGTACATTGGCAAAGCAGTCAATCAGCCGCTCATTCATTTCATTCGGGTGGCTAGTGGTGAAACGAATGCGTTCAATTTGCGGAATTTCGGCAATGGTTTCAATCAGCATTGCCAAGTCAGCCTCCACACCGTCATATTCAGCGCGATAAGCATTAACGTTTTGGCCAAGCAGGGTGATTTCCTTGATGCCTTGTTCGGCAAGCTGCACCGCTTCGGTCAAGATATCTGCAAAAGGGCGTGAGACTTCTTCACCGCGCGTATAGGGGACTACACAGAAACTACAGTATTTGCTGCAGCCTTCCATGATGCTTAAGAATGCAGATGCCCCTTCAACGCGTGGGGGAGGCAGATGATCAAATTTTTCAATCTCCGGAAAGCTGATATCGACCTGCGATTGACCCAAGCTTTTACTGTTTTCAATCAGCTCTGGCAGGCGATGCAGTGTTTGAGGGCCAAACACGATGTCGACATAAGGCGCGCGTTTGATGATGTTTTCACCTTCCTGCGAGGCGACACAACCTCCTACGCCAATCACCAAGTTCGGGTTTTTTTCTTTAAGCGGAATAAACCGGCCTAGGTGACTGTAGACTTTATCTTCCGCTTTCTCACGTACTGAACAGGTGTTGAGCAGAATGACATCTGCATCTTCCGCATTCTGTGTTTCCACCATGCCGTCAGCCGCTGCGAGCATGTCTGCCATGCGTGACGAATCGTATTCATTCATCTGACAGCCAAAAGTTTTAATAAATACCTTTTTAGGGGTGGATTTTTTCAGTGTGCTCAAAGTCTTCCTCGGGAGATAATTTCAATTTGCATAGGTAACAAGACGATGCTTACCATGCAATTGAAAATCAAACATAATTTTAGCGCATTTGGCTCATTGCCTCACGCAAAGTTGTTACATGCTCAGGTAAAATAGCATGAAACATTATCAAGATTGCTGACATGCAGGCTTTACCCATCTTTTTCAATATTACAGACCGATTGTGTGTCGTCATCGGTGGTGGGGATGTTGCGACCCGCAAGGTCAGTATGCTGCTTAAAGCGAATGCCGCAGTCAAGCTGATTTCTCCCGAGATTTGTTCTGAACTCAATGCCTTAGCAGACACCAACAAAATTCAATTTGTGCAGGCTGATTATCACTCGGATGTTCTGGACGGTGCATGCATGGTGATTGCGGCCACCGATGATGAAGCGGTGAATGAGCAGGTGTCGCTTGATGCTAAGGCGCGCAATATTCCGGTGAATGTGGTCGATGCGCCTGCTTTATGCACCTTTACTATGGGTTCAATTATCGACCGCAGTCCGGTGGTGATTGCCATTTCCAGTGAAGGCAATGCGCCGGTACTGGCACGTTATATCCGCAGTAAGATTGAAACCATGCTGCCCGCTGCTTATGGACGTATCGCTGATATTGCCGGTGAATTTAGAGATAAAGTGAAAGCCAAATTTGCGACCACGCAACTGCGTAGACGTTTTTGGGAAAACGTGTTGCAAGGCCCCTTGGTGGAGCGTGTACTGTCAGGGCAGGAGCAGGCGGCACGTGAGTTGCTGCAGAATTTACTCGATGATCACAATGTAGTCTCTTCGCAAGGTGAAGTGTTTTTGGTGGGTGGTGGCCCGGGAGACCCTGATCTGCTTACGTTCCGCGCTCTGCGGCTAATGCAGCAGTGTGATGTGTGCGTTTACGACAAATTAGTGAGCCCTGAGGTAATGGAGTTGGTGCGCCGCGATGCGGAGCTGATTTATGTGGGTAAGGAGCGTGACCAGCACACTATGCCGCAGCAGGAAATTAATGAGTTACTCGCAAGCTTGGCTAAGCAAGGCAAGCGAGTGCTGCGTTTGAAAGGCGGCGACCCATTTATTTTTGGGCGTGGCGGTGAAGAAATCGAAACGCTGATGCAGCATGGTGTGCCATTTCAAGTGGTGCCGGGCATTACTGCGGCAAACGGGGTTTCCAGTTATGCGGGTATTCCGCTTACGCATCGTGATTATGCGCAGGCTTGTTTATTCATTACCGGGCACCTCAAAGATGGCACACTGGATTTGGATTGGGCGACGATGGCACGGCCTAAACAAACGGTGGTGATTTACATGGGTTTGGTTGGGCTGGCACAAATCTGTGAACAATTGATAGCGCATGGTGTTTCACCCTCCATGCCTGCGGCCGTGGTGCAGCAAGGCACAACACAGCGTCAGAGAGTCGTTACTGCAACTTTACTTGATTTACCGCAGAAAGTGGCCGAGGCAGAATTGAAAGCACCTTGTTTAACTATTATTGGTGAAGTCGTGCATCTGCGTGAAAAACTGAATTGGTTTAATGTTTAGGCGTTGCGAATCGGCAGCGTGAGTCGTGCTTCCAAACCGCCTTCTGGCCGGTTGATTAATTCCAGCTTGCCGTGATGCAGCTTTGCAATACGGTCTGCAATCGCTAGACCTAAGCCGCTGCCGCCCACATTGCTGCGCGCTTTATCCAGACGCTCAAACGGCTTCAGCAACTTCTGCAAATGTGTTTCCGGAATACCTGGGCCATTATCAAAAACGCTGATGACAATGTGCTCTGCTTCAATTTTGCTGGCAACGCGCACCTGACCGCGGCCATAGGCGTAAGCATTACCCACCAAATTATCTAATAGGCGCTGCATGGCAAGCGGTTTAATAGGAATGGCATATGATGGTGCCAACTGAATTATGAGTTCACGCCCGGCACGCGCTTGACGGTCGTGTAGTGCTTGCAGCAGGGTATTGACGTCCGTCATTTGTGCAGGCTCACCTTCCGTGCCGCGAACGAAGTCCAGGAACTGATTGATGATATTGTCCATGTCCGCGATATCTTCAATCATGCCGGATTTTAAGCTGCCACAATTGTCATCTGGCAGCATTTCTACTGCCAACCTGAGCCGTGCCAGCGGTGTGCGGATATCATGAGATACCCCCGCCAAAATCAGTGTGCGCTCGGTGTCCAGTTCTGCTAACGCCTCAGCCATATTGTTAAAGGTGCTGCTCACTGCGCGTAATTCCGCAACGCTGTCTTCCGGGAGTTTTTCCGGATGTTCACCATTACGCAGTCTGTCTGCCGCATGTACTAGCAGGTTGAGCGGGCGGTTAATTCTTGCTGCAAGCAGGTAGCCGCCAGCCAGTGACAGTATCAGCACCAGCGCACCCCAGCCCAGCCATTGCCACGGAAACGGACGTTCGACATGTACACGCGGAATCACTACCCAAAAATCGTCTTGGCCGATACCAAAACTAACCCACAAGCCTTCAATACCGTAGTGCTTTACCGTGACGATAGTTTGCTCACCCAGACGCTCGCGAATTTTTTCGGCGACCATCTTGATGAATGGGTCATCTGGAAGCGGCTCTATTTCTTCCATGAAGTCGGCATAGTAGATACGAACACCTTCTTTGCCGGTGAGCTCGGATAGCAATGCTAGCCGTAGGTTTTCCTGTGAGGCGATAAGCGAAGCGCGGGTGTAGTTAACGACAGTTACGGCTTGTAAGGCGGTGGCTTGGGCACGAGGTTCACGCTCGAAATACTCAAAAATCTGTAATGACGCAAATTGCCCGATAGCCAGTAAAACGGCAATCAGCAGCATGATTCTGGCGAGCAATGTTTTCGGTAAGAGTCTCAAATGGCGAACCTGAATTAAAGAAAATCAAACAAGCTTCAATCAAAATGGCTGCGAGTCTGCAGCCATTCACATTAATCAGTTTCACCATCCGGGATAAATACATAACCAAATCCCCACATGGTTTGCAGGTAACGTGGGTGCGCAGGATCAGGCTCAATAATTTTGCGCAGACGTGATACTTGTACATCGATACTGCGGTCAAATACATCCAGTTCGCGGCCTCGTGCCAGCTGCATCAGTCGATCCCGTGACAGGGGCTGACGCGGATGGTCAACAAACACTTTAAGCAGTGCAAATTCACCGCTGGTGATCGCAATATTATTGCCGTTGTGCGTGAGTGAGCGTGTTGAGGCATTAAATACAAAATCGCCAATCGCGACATTCTCATTATTGCTGGCAGGTGCACTAGGCACTAGACGTTCATGCCTGCGCAATACTGCATTAATGCGTGCCAGTAATTCTCTTGGGTTAAATGGTTTTGGCAGATAATCGTCAGCGCCCATTTCCAAACCAATAATGCGATCGACTTCATCACCGCGTGCAGTCAGCATGACAATAGGCAGCATGGTGCCAGTGCCGCGGATTCTTCTGCAAATAGAGAGCCCGTCTTCTCCTGGCAGCATTAAATCTAACACCAATAAATCAATCGATTCGGCGGCCATCAGTTCGTCCATCTCACTGGCATCGTTAGCCACTCTGACAGTGAAACCCTGCTCGCTGAGATAGCGCTGCAAAAGGTCGCGTAGCCGAACGTCATCGTCCACAACCAGAATTTTTTTAGCTTGGTCACTCATAATATTTACTCATCATTGATTAAAACTATAATTTCTGAGAATTATTGCTTGGTTTTTTGGTCACACGCATGTGCAAATTAATGTAAACGAAGTGTAAGCTAATTATCACGATTGTTAAAGTTATGTGACCTAACTAATTGCTTTATTTTGAATTATTTTTTTAAAGCGCGTTGTTACAATTGCTTACAATTTTATAGTTGAATGAAACAAACGATTTACAATCCTCATTCATGATTACGCACTTAAAACTTTGACCGTTAGCATTGGAAAGTTAATTCTTTGAACCTAATTCTGCAAAACAGTGCATTAGTTACCAAAGCGACATGCCTAGCAATGTGTCTTGGCCTAGGCCTTTCTTTCAGCGTTACCGCTGGTGGCCGCAGTAATTTAGTTTCTCCTGCTGATAAAACAAAACGTGCTGAAGAAGAGCGACTCAACGAAGATGCGCAAAGACACGAAGGCATGCAGCAAACCCTCAAGCTTAACTTTAGTCCGGAACACAGGGAAAAACTCCGTAAAGCACTTGATGATTACGCGCGCTCAGTAGATCCAAGTCATGATCAGATTGAAGAGCGTCGCCGTGCAATGCAGGAAAGTATTGAGTCGCGCTTCTTCGAGGCCGATTCTGATGGTGATGGCAAACTGGATCGCCAAGAAGCGACTGAGAAGTTGCCGCAGATTGCCCGTCATTTCAATACCGTAGATACCAATCAAGACAATTTAATTTCCTTAGGTGAATTGATTGAAGCGCAAGCGCGTATTTTAGAGCGTAGAAAAGCAGCAGAGGCGCTAGTCGAGATGGAGAAGCAACAAAAAACTTCTGAATCAGAAGCAAACTCAAAACCCAAAAGTAATCAAGTGGTTAACGGTTCTAAAAAGAAATCCCTCTAAGTTTTATCAGCCTGTTTTGTTTACAGCATTTGCTTCAATCACAGTACTTCAATCAACGTAACTTCCCTCACTTTTGATGCGCCAGCTCTGGGTATTTGCATGCTACTGGTTATGCGCAAGATAAACTTTTCCTTACCACTCAAAACTTCTTAAGGCCTATTGCGTCTAGGTAGATATTGCATATTGCAGGATTACGATGGCGTACAAAATTCAAATTGTAGAGTGTGTCGGCGCTGTAGATGCCGCAAGCTGGGATGAGCTCGCGTTAGGCATGCCACTGCTAAGTCACGCATTTTTGTCTGCATTAGAAACTTCAGGGTCTGTGGGTGCTGCCGCTGGTTGGCAACCCACGCCGTTGCTGGTTTATGAAGACGAAACCCTGGTAGGGGCAATGCCGCTCTATATCAAGAGTCATTCATATGGCGAATATGTATTTGATTGGGCCTGGGCTGATGCCTATGCGCAGCATGGTCTGGAGTATTACCCAAAACTGCTTTCTGCAATACCGTTTACACCAATTACCAGTGCCAGGTTAATGGCATCTGAGAGTGATGTGCAGCACTTGCTTACGCGGGCTTTAACGCAAGTGATGCAGCAGAATGCTTTGTCATCGGCGCATGTGCTGTTTCCAGACGAGGCATCCGCAAAGGTGCTTATTGATGAGGGTTGGCTAAAGCGTGATGGGGTGCAGTTCCGCTGGCAAAATCACGATTATCGAAATTTTGATGAATTTTTGGATGTGCTTAGTCATGACAAGCGTAAAAAAATTCGTCAGGAGCGTAAAAAGATCGTCTCAGCTGGTGTCACTTGTGTACATATTCGTGGTGCTGATATTACGCCTGAACAGTGGGAATTTTTTTATGAGTGCTATCAGAATACCTATTACGAACATCGTTCAACGCCATATTTGAACCTGGAATTTTTCCGATCGATAGGTCGCAGTATGTCGCAGCATTTATTATTGATAATGGCTTATCGCGACCAGCAGCCAATCGCAGCAGCCTTGAATATATATGACACGAATGCGCTTTATGGCCGTTATTGGGGTGCTTTGCAATATGTACCCAATCTGCATTTTGAGCTTTGTTACTATCAAGCACAGGAATTTTGTATCGCTGAAAGTATTCGGTATTTTGAGGGAGGCGCGCAAGGCGAACACAAGCTAGCCAGAGGGTTTGAGCCAAGATCTACCTGCTCTTTTCACAAGATAGCACATCCGGAATTTGCAAAATCCATCGCACGTTTTGTGCAAAGAGAATCAGCAGGTGTGGCCGCCTATACTGATGAGCTTGAACAGCGCGCACCGTTCAAAGCTTCACAACCCAGTTCTTAAAAAAGAGTTCTCAAAAAACCAGTTTCAGCGCTTATTTCCTCAATCCGCAGCTTGCATCCACATTGCGTTTAAGTTCAGCAAAATTGTTCCCGAATCCTGTGCCCAGTGCGTAAGGATTTGATTTGATGTAATCGACATAACGCATTTGTTTTTCGCTGACGACTTCAGCGAGTTTTGTCACTTGGCATTCACAGCCTGCAGCGCCACTGCTACTGTTGCGATATGCTTTGTTGCACTCGGCAATATGTTGCTGTGCAAACTCCTTAGACCAAGCTTGGCTGTTACGCGCGTTGGGGTCTATCTCAGCACGTGCTTGCGTAATCATGGCATACATCATTTCTACGCTAGCTCTAAGTTTGCCGAGTTCTGCAGAGTGCAATGTTTCTGCATGAGTCACTTCTAGTGTTTTCTCATTCAGCTTAAACACCGCCGAAAGTTGTGTGCTTTCCGGCAAAGTGTAACCCTGTGAAAATAGAATAATTTTTTTGGCGGGGTCGCGCGCCAATAATTCATTGGCAGTCTTAATGTCCTGTTCCGGCACAGTCATTTCAATTTTGGCGGCACAACTATCGGCTTCTGCAGGCAGGGCTTTGAGGCTAACACTTTTGTCAGCAACCGCATCACCAAAAGCAGGCGGAATTCTGCCCAACATATAGTTAAGCTCATTCTGCGCAACTTGCTGCAATGCGCTGTCGTTGAGGCAGGCAGCTTGTGCCGATGCTGTAAAAAATACGGTAATCACTAGCAGTGCAATACGCATAAAAGCTCTCTGTCATTTAATTTAAACCATAACGTAGACTAGGCTATTGCACGCGAGTTCCTTGCTGCATCAATGAAAAAGGCGCTGCATGTGCAGCGCCTTTGGGCAAGATTATCCGCGGTTATTTTTTGTGATGCTCACATTTTTGATGCATGGCTTTGAGTTCAGCATCGTCTACTTTGCCATCATTATTGGCATCCAGTTTTGCAAATTTCTTTTCAGCGCGTGCTTGTTGCATGGCCATGAATTCGTCTTTGCTCACCGCACCGTCATTGTTGATATCGGCTTTTTTCCACATTTGTCCATGATTGGCTTTATCGTGACCGCCTTCATGATGGTCTGCATAAGCGACTTGTGACAAACCTAATACTAATGATGAAATAACGAGTAATTTCAATGATTTCATAAGACTTCCTTATCAAGTGAATTGAGTGTCAAACTTAAAGAGTCACTGCCTCTTTACATTAGCCAACGACTGGAAACTAGAAAAGGAATACAAACCTGTTTAACTTTCTTACCAGTTGTGGCTGTGATTCGTGATCTGCAAGCAGTGTGGCTTTTAAATGAAACGATAGATGGTTAGCTGGAATATTGAATCTGTTGGCAATTTTTTTAGCCACATGCCATTTGGTTCTACTAATGAAATTTTCTAAACGCCACTGAAAGATTCTCGGGACGTTTCAATTCACAATTAAAGCAATGGGTCAGTGCGCGTTTTTGGCTTTGCTTTGCATAAACTCTAAAAATATATTTTTATGCTTCATGCATTCAGGGCTGTTTTTGTCCGGGCAGCTTTCGCGCAGTTTGCAAAAGCAGGTGTTGGCGACAATCTGCTCCAGGGTGGTCGCTGGAGCTTGAGGCTTGTTTTCAGATGACATAATTAAATTCTTTGAGTATTGAACGATTAGACGTATTTTAATCCAAATATACGCAATCCTCACCTGAATAAAAAAAGCCTGACTTTCAGTCAGGCTTTTTGTGTCGCAAAGAACAATGATTATTTGTTCATTACGTACATTGTTACTTCAAAGCCGAAACGCATTTCAGTAGCTGCTGGTGTTGTCCACATAATCATTCTCCTAGAGTTTTAAATGCAAACTGGCTCATGCCGTGTTTGTATGAGCGCATTATGAACCTTTGAGAAAAAGAAACACTATTGCTGTTCATGAATGGCAGCTAAGTAAATTCATGAACATATTTGATTATTTATGCTCATAGTTGAGTATTCAGATTAATCCATCAATTCAATATTCACATGCTGCCCATTGTCACCTTCCTAGATCTTGAAACCACAGGGGCTACGCCTTTAAAGGACCGCATCACTGAAATTGCCTTAGTGCGTTTCGAGCACGGTGTAGAGGTTGCGCGCTGGCAGACTTTGGTGAATCCGCAAACGACCATTCCACCCTTTATTCAGCAGCTGACCGGTATCAGCAATGAAATGGTGCAGAATGCGCCGACTTTTGCTGAAGTGGCTGGCGCTTTGGCTGAGTATTTGGATGGCGCTGTGATGGCGGCACACAATGTGCGCTTTGACCACGGATTTCTGAAAAGTGAGTTCAGGCGTATCGGGCACAATTTGCGGCAGCGCGTGATGTGCACGGTGAAATTATCTCGCATGCTCTATCCACAGCATCGCTCTCACAGTCTGGATGCGATTATGCAGCGCCATCAGCTCACAACGCAGTCTCGTCACAGGGCAATGGCTGATGTGGAGCTGATGATCGGTTTTGTGAAATCAGCAACGCAAGAATTAGGTGCACAGGTAATTGCTGATGCGGCGGCTACGTTAAGTAAACGCCCAAGTTTACCCAGCGGTTTAGACCATCAATTAGTGGATGATTTGCCTGAATCTCCAGGTGTATATTTGTTTTATGGGGAGTCTGCACTGCCACTGTATATCGGCAAAAGTGTGAATCTGCGCGATAGAGTCATGTCGCATTTTAGTGCTGACCATGCTTCAACCAAGGAAATGCGCATATCACAAGAAATCAAACATGTGGAGTGGATTAAAACTGCAGGTGAATTGGGTGCTTTGCTGCTTGAATCAAGACTGATCAAAGAAAAGCAGCCAATCTACAATCGCCAGCTGCGCAGTGAGCGTCAGTTATGTTCATGGCAAATCAGTGCCGATGCTGAGTCTACGCCGCAAGTAATATTGAAACGAGAAAGTGAAATCAGTGCCGATATGATGGGGCATTTGTTTGGCACTTTTAAAACCAAACGGCAGGCCGTAGAAGCGTTGCGGCAGATTGCTGAAAATCATCAGCTATGCCCCAGGCTACTTGGGCTGGAGTCGGGCAAGGGCGCATGTTTTTCACATCAGCTTAAACGCTGCAAAGGCGCTTGTGCCGGCAAAGAACCAAAGTTCATGCATCACTTGCGCTTGCAGCAGGCGCTGGCCGCCCATCGTTTGAAGACATGGCCATATCCCGCAAAAATAGGCATAAGGGAGCATGACGCTGAGGCTGACAAAACTGAAATTCATATCTTTGACCAATGGTGTCATATTGCGACGGTGGATAATGAAGCCGACATGGAAACCATGTCTAATGCCAAAACCGTGTTTGCATTTGACCATGATACTTATAAGCTTCTGCTCAAAGCTTTGCGCAGTGAAAAAACCAAGGTTTTACAGTTTTAAAATTGAAGTTTTGCGTTAAATTTAAGTGCTCATGAATATTGAACTGAAATACATCATGAATCACTAACGTAGCGTCATTCCGATTTGTCATCGTTTTTAAATTTATTGAAATTATTTATGCGCCTGTTGCCATCACTGAATACCCCTCAACTGTTAGGTTATGCCGGACTGCTGCCGTTCATCGGCATCACACTTTTACTGTTAAGTAAGCCCTACCATCAGGCTTATTGGCAGCATGCGCTGCTGAGTTATGGCGCCGTGATATTAACTTTTTTGGGCGCACTGCATTGGGCGTTTGCGATGCAAGCACGTGATATCCCCCACAGAGCCCAGCGTAATCTTTATGTCTGGAGCGTCATTCCGTCACTGGTGGCTTGGCTGGCATTGCTGTTGCCATATGGATATGGTTGCGGTCTGCTGGTGTTGTTTTTTGTGATGGCACTATGGCGAGATTGGGTGCTGACCCGTGTGCTTGTAATGCCGGATTGGTATCTGCCACTGAGAAAAACGCTCACGTTCATCGTCACAATTTGTTTATTAGTTGCAATTTTTAATTGATATTGAAAGCGCTAACTGCTTGCAAAATAAGGGATTTCAATAGATTGTCTGCGATGGTTATGCACATCACTTAAAGTATTGCATTAACAATGTCAAAAAATCCTTAACAATCAAAGGGTGTTATTTAACCAATTGATTTATATAGGATATTTCTTGGTTTAAAATGTAAGCGATTATAAAAATGTGTTAATAATCTGTTAGTTACAGATTAGTTACACAATAAACCACAAAGTTATCCACAGATTTTGTGGAGAAATGATGGGGCGCTTAAGTTCGAGTTGAAATGATTAATTTCAGAATTGCATAAGCTTAAATTCGAAAGCAATAGGCAAAAAAATAGCGCTTTGTGAAAAGCGCTTTAAAACTTGGAGAGGTATATTGCTTCATCAATATATGCTGGCATATTAATCGGATTTATTTAATGAAATATTTCAAATAGTTAACTAATTGTTTCGATTGCAAAATAAATGCAAGAAATGAGCATTAAAGTTGATATAACAGTTTCGCGTTAAGCCATTTCGGCAGGATTCGCGCATAAAATGCCTGTATTGCAGTTTTCAGCCTATTGTAAATCTGCTGATGAATTGTTTCGTGTCATAATAAATCATGGTTTCTGCTCAATCCCCTCACACTATTTCTGATGCCACAGATAAGCAAGCCTTGTCTGATTGGCTCGCATCTCTAGACCAGAAGTTTTCACCCGAAGACTTAAAAATAATCCATCAAGCGTATCAGTATGCTGCGCAGCAATACGCAGACGCGCTAGAGCTTACTGGTTCGCCACTATTGCAGCATGCCTTAGGTGCAGCTGTGATTCTGATGACCATGAACATGGATGCAGAAACCATTGCTGCAGCCATTCTTCACGCAGTTCCCGATTATCAGCAGGATTGGCAGGAGCAACTGGAAACGCAATTTGGCAGCAGTATTGCCGGGCTGGTTGAAGGTATTGCGCGCATGGAACAGATTCAGGAGTTCAGCGAAATAAGCGGCATGCATGAGTCTACACAGAACAATCCTAATCAGGCGCAGCAGGTGGAAAGCCTGCGCAAAATGCTGCTGGCGATGGTGCAAGATATCCGTGTGGTGCTGATTAAACTGGCGGAACGCACACAAACGTTGCGCAGTTTGTCGAATGCCGAGCCTGAGTTGCAGCAACGCATTGCTCGCGAAACACAGGGCATTTTTGCCCCGCTGGCCAATCGTCTTGGCGTTTGGCAAATTAAGTGGGAGCTGGAAGACCTTTCCATGCGCTATCTGGAGCCGCAGCTGTATAAGCAAGTGGCGAAAATGCTCGATGAACGGCGAGTTGACCGCGAGCAGTATATTGTCGATGTAGTGTCGCAGCTGGAGTCTGAGCTGGCGGCCGCAGGCATTCAGGGCGAAGTGACCGGGCGTCCCAAACACATCTACAGCATCGTGAAAAAGATGAAAAGCAAGCGCTTGGATTTCACGCAGCTTTATGACGTGCGTGCAGTACGCGTGCTGGTCGATGACATCAAAGACTGCTACACCGTGCTAGGCTTGATTCACAGCTTGTGGCAGCCGATTCCCGGGGAGTTTGATGACTATATTGCGCGCCCCAAGAGCAACAATTATCGGTCATTGCATACTGCGGTGATCGGCCCGCGCGGGCTGGCGGTGGAAGTGCAGATACGCACCCATGAAATGCACCACCACTCCGAGCTGGGGGTTGCTGCGCATTGGCGCTATAAAGAGGGCGCCAAGTCCGATGCCAAATTTGATGAAAAAATTGCTTGGCTGCGGCAGATTTTGGCCTGGAAAGAAGATGTCAGCGACAGCGGCGACATGCTGGAGCAATTTAACAGTGAGCTGTTTCAAGACCGGGTGTATGTGCTGACGCCGCAAGGCAAAGTGATTGATTTACCGCAAGGTTCCACTCCCATTGATTTTGCCTATGCGCTGCACAGTGAGCTGGGGCATCGCACACGTGGTGCAAAAATCAATGGCAGCATTGTGCCGCTGGGCACCAAATTGCAAAATGGTCAGCGTGTAGAGATTTTAACCTCCAAACATGGCTCGCCCAGCCGCGATTGGCTCAATCCATCATTCGGCTATCTGCAAACCCCCAGTGCGCGTGCCAAAGTCAGGCAGTGGTTCAAACTTCAAAACTTTGATGCCCATGTTGCGCAGGGCAGGGCAAAGCTCGACCGTGAGCTGCATCGCGCAGGTGCCGTGGCGGTGAATCAAGAAAAAGTCGCGCAAAAACTGCATTTTCAAAAACTGGAAGATTGTTTGGCAGCGATTGGCCGCGGCGATGTCAGTGAGCATCAACTCACATTGGCCATTCAGGAATTTGTGTCACCCAAAGCCGACGAGCTGGTGCTTAAAACGCCAGTTAAACGTCACACCGCCACGCAGGCCGATAACGGCATTGTGATTGAAGGCGTGGGCAACCTGCACACCACGTTTGCCAAATGCTGCAAACCCATGCCGTCCGACGGGATTGTGGCTTATCTAACCCGCGGTAGCGGCGTCACCATACACCGCGCTGCCTGCAGCTTTATTAGCCGCCTGCCAGAAGAAAGGCGCAACCGTGTGCTGAATGCCCAATGGGGCGCGCATCAGCAGTTCAGCACCAATATCGATATTGAAATTGAAGCAGAAGACCGCCAAGGCTTGTTGCGTGATATTTCAGACTTATTCGCACGCGAGAAAATTAATGCCACGCGCGCCAACACAGTCAGCCGGAATCACATGGCCTTAATGCAGTTCTCAATTGAAATTCCCAATGCGCAGCAACTTAATCGATTGCTGGGCTTGTTGCAGCAAGTACCGAGTGTGGTGGCAGTGAGAAGGCGGGATTAAACTTGCGGTCGCTAACAAAGCGGTTTAAATCAGGTATCTAAGCAATAGCAATTCCTAACTGGTTAAACCACACAGTTTTTGTTGTGACAAAAGCAGCTGTGACTGACTGTTCCATCAGCAGAAAAATATTCTTGCAGGCTCTGCACCAATTGCATTTCAGTAATCAGTGAAGGTGCTATTTATTGCGTTCACAATATCTTATTAATCGTCACTTAACCGCATATCTTTTTTGCCTCGGCCTTCAAAAACTTCCAGCTTAGCGGCAATAAACAAAGATCAAGGTAACTTAGGGCAACCGTTAAATAAGTGATTGCCCCAATTTACAAAACGTTCCTAATAACTTAGATTTCAAAGTCAAAGCTTATTAATTTTGTAACATTTCACATAAGGAGCTGACTTTGAACTCTCCGGTGGTTGGTCTTAGAACGTGCCTGTATCAGACAGAGGAACTTAATTGCGTTTTAGAACGCATGGCCTGGCAGGCCGCGGGATTAGTCAACAATAGTCATCGCGTACTGATTGTGGGTATTTTGAGGCGCGGTGCACCATTGGCTGAGATGTTGCATAGTAAGCTGAAGCATCACGTAGATTTGGCACTCTCGGATTTGATGTACTTGCAGATTAAACGCTAGAGGGTGTCCTAGATTTTGTGTAAACGTCGGTTGATTACTGCTGAGGCATCCGCTCCTCAAACTGAATAGTAAACCTATTTAAGGCAGGTTTCCAATCACGCAGTGGCATCGTCCATTTCTT